>Ga0209172_10000940_pt1 | contig 70816 bp, 73 predicted proteins | sample LarsenN4metaG_FD_184113 | JGI IMG/M metagenome (GOLD analysis project Ga0209172, IMG submission 184113) | Hot spring sediment bacterial and archeal communities from British Columbia, Canada, to study Microbial Dark Matter (Phase II) - Larsen... ...
CAACGACCGCGGCATCCTGATCGTCCCCGACATCCTGGCCAACGCCGGCGGCGTGATCGTCTCCTACTTCGAGTGGGTGCAGGACCTGAGCGCGCTGTTCTGGGCCGAGGAAGAGATCAACGCGCGGCTGGAGCCGATCATGGTGCAGGCGTTCAACGGGGTGGTCCGGCTTGCCGGGGAACGCGAGGTCGACCTGCGCACCGCCGCGCTGATCTACGCCGTGCGGCGCGCGGCCGACGCCCTGCATGTCCGCGGCATCTATCCCTGAGGCTGGAACACCACCTTGAAGGCGCGGGTGGCGGCCCTACCCATCGCCGTCCGCAGCGCCTGGCGGAACTCCTCCAGAGGGAAACGGTGGGTGACGAGGTGGCCGAGGTCGGCCTGCCCGCGCGCCAGCCACTCCAGCGCGATGTCCATCGTACGCACGCGCCGCCCCTGCCAGCTCTCCCACCGGTAGATGTAGCTCCCGGTCACCTGCAGCTCTTTCAGCCACACCGGCGTCCAGTCCACGCTCCGGGCCCATGAGGCAAGGCCGAGGATGACGACGCGCCCGCCGGGCCGGGTCAGGCGCAGGCTGTCGTCGATGCTTCGCGCGCTGCCCACGCACTCCAGGGTCAGGTCTGCACCGCCAAGGAGCAGGCGCTTGCCCATCATGGGGCGACGCAGGCGCCCGCGAACGATGTCGGCGATCGCCGGATAGTGGCCGTCGCCGCGCTGCAGCCGGACCACCTCGTCCGCGCCTGACCGCCTGGCCCCCTCTCCCTGATAGGCGTACTTCACCAGGGCGATGATCCGGGCCCGGCTGCCTGAGGCGCGCAGCGCCGCGATCGCACACTGTCCGATCACCCCGCCGCCGACCACGAGCACCGTCTCCGTGTCCGCAGGCCGGTAGGTCACGATCGCGTGCGCCGCCACGGCCAGCGGCTCCGCCAGCAGCGCGTTCTCGTCGCTGACCCCCTCGGGGACGGGAAACACCTGCGAGCGGTGGGCGACGAAGTTGGATGCCCAGCTTCCACCCGTGTCACGACAAGCGCCGATCATCAGGCCAGGGGCGAGATGACCCTCCGCAACCCGCAGGCATAAGTTGTAGTCCCCGGCGGCGCACAGCGGGCAGGGATCGGCCAGGCCGCGCGCCAGGCAGGGCAGCGTCGGCTCCACGGTGACGCGCTGCCCCGGCCGGAGATCACGCACTCCGCCGCCGACCTCGGCGATTGTCCCGACGTTCTCGTGGCCGAGCACGAAGGGGAAGGACGTAAGCGCGGACAGCGCAGGGCTGGCGTCCAGCTGGATCGTGTGCAGGTCGCTCCCGCAGATCCCACCCAGACGCACCGCCACCCGCACCCAGTCGTCCGCCGGGAGCCTCGGATCCGGTATGTCGCGTAGTTGCAGCGGAGCGAAGCGTCCCCACAGCGCTTCGCGCCGGAGCGTGCCCAGGAATTTCGTGGCCACAAACCGCGGGATCGTGGGGTGGAAGGTGAGAGCCTTCAAGACATGGGAACCTGCCGGATGAAGCCTCGCTCCAGACGGTTGAAGATGTCGTCCAGCGTCGGCCCGGTGATGGTCAGGCCGTGGTTCTTCAAGCCGACCACGGCCCGGCCGGGATCGGGGGCGTGGCGGACCACGTCGGCGACGGACTGCGCCAGCTGGATCGTCCCGCAGGGATAGTTGATCGTCGTGGAGGTGACGTCCGCCATCCAGGCGTGCACGTGGACGATCGCGCCGACCGGGGGATGCTCAGTGTAGATCATCCAGTGCTCGATCGCATCCACCGAGACCCGGCGCGGCGTGATGTTCGGCGGCACGCTGAGCAACATGACGTTCCGCCGGGGATCGAACCCCTTGACCATGAGCATGTCGCGGCCGACCACCTCCATCTTCGACTTGTCCACGCCGCTCGCGCTCATCCAAAAGCGCGTGCGGTCTTTGCGCACGCTCAGGTTGCCGTAGCTCAGTCCTCCGATCCCATAGAGGCGCTCGATGTGGCGCAGGTCGCGGGCATCCACGATCTCGTGGATGGGGAACGGCGCGGGCAGCAGGTCCAGGGCGTCCAGCCGCTTGCCCGCGGCGCTGAGCTGGCGGGTGAGCGCGTCGCCCTCCCAGAGATCCCGCTCCAGATCGGGATGGAACTCGTTGTCGATCACCAGCTGCGATTCGGCCAGCGGATCCAGGCGATCGTAGAGGTATTCGAAATAGGCCTCGCCGTCGCCCGCGGGGATCGGGTAATACCCCTGTTCCAGCGTCACGAAATAGGTCTGGACCTGCGCGCCCTCCCGAACCAGATAGATGCACAGGTTGGCCAGCGAGCGGACCAGCAGCGGGTAGGCCTGCCGCAGGACGTTCTCCGGCCGCTGGTCGACGAGCGCGATGGACACGACGAAAACGGCTTTGGCTTTGCGCCGGTAGGTCTTGGGCCTGGTCGGGTCGATGAAGTTGAAGACCAGGCGCAGGTCTGGGTCATCGGGGTCATCCGCGAAGGTGTGGCCCTTGCGGGTAAACACATCGCGGAGGCCCCGGGCGATGCGTTCCTGGACGGGGTCGATGCGGTCGCCGACGAAGGTGAATCTCATGGCATCCTTAGATTCCCACGCGCGCGCGCGCTATCCTGCCCGACCCTCGACGCTAGCCCAGGATCCCCTGCGCATGCCTGCCCCGGATCAGGCGACCCTCGGCGAAGCGCCGGAGGGCAAACGGGGAGATGTCGATCTCCGGACGCCGGCCGGTGAGGAGATCCGCAAGCGCTTCGCCGAGCGCAGGACTCAGCTTGAACCCGTGGCCGCTGAAGCCCGCGGCGATGAACACCCCGGGCACGCCGTCCACCCCGCCGAGCACGGGCTGCCAGTCCGGCGTGATGTCATACGCGCTGGCGTATCCCCCGCGCACCCCCGCCTCCGCGGCCTGCGGATAGCGGTGCGCCCATAGGGCCGCGACGCGCGTCACGAAGTCGAAGTCGACGCCCTGATTGAAGCCGTCGGCGGGGACGATCTGCTCCGCCTCCTCCTCCAGGACGCCAGCCAGTACGCTGCGGCGCGACTCCGGGCGCGCGTAGAAGCCCTGTGTCATGTCCTCGATCACGACGCCGAGGCGGCCGAACGCGGGCGGAGGCTCGAGCTGGACGACCTGCTGGCGTGAGGCCTGGATGGGAACGGTGATCCCGGCGGTGGCCAGCAGCCCCGGGGTCTGGGGACCCGCGGCGACGAGGACCGTTCCGGCCTCGACGGTTCCGCGCGTCGTCACCACCTCGTTGACCGTGCCGTCCTCGATCACGAGACGCTCCGCACGGGTCCCCTCCCAGATCTCCACCCCGCGACGGCGGGCGGCCTTGGCGAAGGCCGCCGCCGTCGCGTAGCCGTCGGCATAACCCGAGTCGGGCTCGTAGGCCGCCCCGCCCACGTCGTCGAGATTCATCCGGGGATCGAGCCGGGCCACCTCGGCGGGCGACAGCACCGAGGTACGCACGCCCAGTTGCCGTTGCAGGGCCACGTTCTCCTCGACCGCGGCAAGTTGTCCGACGGTGGCCAGCAGGAGGAATCCCGTGCGGGTAAAGTCGGCCGTGGAACCGGTCAGCGCTTCGAATCTGCTGAACATCTCGAGCCCGCGCACGGCCAGGCGGATGAGCGGCTCGTAGGAGTAGTGCAACCGGATGATGCCGATCGTCTTTGCCGTCGGACCGGCGCCGACCGTCTCCCGCTCGACGAGGACCACGCGACCGGCCTTGCGGCGTCCCAACTGGAACGCCGTGCTGGTCCCGATGACCCCTCCTCCGACGATGACGATGTCGGCCGTGGGCACGATGGTTTTCTTCGCCGCCTCACGAAGTGGACCCTATCCACGGTGGTGCAAGGCGGGTAAGATGGTGCTGCTCGGCCACTGGATCGATCGGCACCGGCAGCCGGCGCAGGCCTGGCATGACTCACTCTGGCCACCACCACGATCACATCGACCATACGATGGCCGCCGCTCCCGCCGTCGCCTGCACCTGTGGGAACCCCTGCCTCTCCTGCGAAGCCGCGCGCCTGGCCACGACCTGCGGGTGTGAGTTCGAAGCCAAGCAGTTTGAGTACGGACAGGCGCGCCGCGTCGAGCAGCACGACCACCATCACGCCGCGCACGGCATGGGCGAGGCCCACGACCACGAGGCGCAGATGGCCGATCCGCGCATGGCAGCCCACATGGAGGCGGACATGCGGCGGCGCTTCTGGTGGTCGCTGGCCCTGACGATCCCGTCCGTCCTCTACTCCCCATTGGGACGCACTCTGCTCGGCGTGCGCCTGCCGGAACCGATCCCGGCGACCTGGATGCTCTTCGCGCTCACGACGCCCGTGGTGTTCTGGACCGGTTCGATCTTCATCACCGGCGCCTACCGGTCGCTGCGCCGGCGCGCGCTCAACATGTCCGTCCTGATCAGCACCGGCGTCCTGGCCGCCTACCTCTTCAGCGTGGGCATCACGCTGCTGGACGCGGGCGAGACGTTCTATGAGGCCGCGGCGATGCTGGTGACCTTCGTCCTGTTCGGGCACTGGATGGAGATGCGTAGCCGGCGGGGCACCTCGGACGCCCTGCAGGCCCTGTTCAACCTGGTGCCGCCGCGCGCCCGCGTGGTGCGGAACGGCGCCGTCGTCGAGGTGCCGACCACGGAGGTCCGGACCGGGGAGATCATCGAGCTCCGGCCCGGCGACCGCGTGCCGGTCGATGGCCAGGTGATCCAGGGCGAGACGGCGGTCGACGAATCGCTCGTCACCGGCGAGTCGATCCCCGTCGCGAAGCGTCCCGGCGACACCGTCACCGGCGGCACGATCAACCAGTCGGGATCGATCCGCTTCCGGGCGACCAAGGTCGGCGAGGACACCGCCCTGGCCCAGATCGTCAGGCTGGTCGAGGAAGCGCAGGCCAGCAAGGCCCCCGGCCAGCGTATCGCGGACCGCTGGGCGCAGTACCTGGTCGTTCTGGCGGTCGGCGCGGGGGCCGTCACGTTCGTCCTGTGGTACGGCGTGGCGCGCGAGAGCGTCCTGGCCGCGCTCACCTTTGCGATCTCCGCCGTCGTCATCGCCTGCCCCGATGCCCTGGGGCTGGCCACCCCCACCGCGGTGGCCGTCGGCACGGGGGTGGGGGCCAGACACAACATCCTGATCAAGAACGCGGCCACGTTGGAACAGGTCTCGCGCGTCACCGCGGTCGTCCTGGACAAGACGGGCACGCTGACCGAAGGGCGCCCGCGCATCACCGATGTGCTCGGGTCCGGCACATCTTCGCCCGACGATGTGGTGCGCCTCGCCGCCGCCGCCGAGCAGCGCTCGGGCCATCCCCTGAGCACGGCGGTCCTCGACGAGGCCGCGCGCCGCGGTCTGCGGGTGGATGGGGAGATCACCGCCTTCGAGAACCTCGCCGGACACGGCGTGCAGGCCACGGTGGCAGGGCGCCGGGTCCTGGTGGGCACGGCCAGGCTGATGCGCGACCGCGGCATCGATCTGTCCCCGGTGCAGGCGGCCATCGACCGCCTGCTCGCGGAGGGGAAGACCTTGATGATCGTCGCCGCGGACGGCGCGGTGGCCGGGGTCGCGGCGGCGGCCGACCCGATCCGGGCATCCTCGCGGCGCACCGTCGATGGCCTCCGCGCGCTCGGAATCGACGTGGCGATGATCACCGGCGACAACCGGCAGACCGCTCAGGCCGTGGGCCGGCAATTGGGCATCGAGCGGATCTTCGCCGAGGTGCTGCCCGAGCAGAAGGCCGACCATGTGCGGCGGCTGCAGCAGGAGGGGAAGTTCGTGGCCATGGTCGGCGACGGGGTGAACGATGCGCCCGCCCTGGCCGCCGCGGATATCGGAATCGCCATCGGTGCGGGGACCGACGTGGCCATCGAGACCGCGGATGTTGTGCTGATGCGATCGGATCCGGCGGACGTCCTGCGCGCCGTCTTCCTCTCCAAGGCCACGGTGCGCAAGATGCGCCAGAACTTGTTCTGGGCCTCGATCTACAACGTGCTGGCCATCCCGATCGCGGCAGGTGCGCTGTATCCGGCCTATGGGATCATGCTGCGGCCGGAGTGGTCGGCGCTGCTGATGTCGGCGTCGTCGGTCATCGTCGCCACGAACGCCGTGCTGCTCAAGCGGGCCGAGCGCCCGATGCTGGCCCAGGGAACATGAGGGCCGGCCCGAGGCGCGGTTACGGCGGCGGCGCGCCGGGCGGGCCTTCGGCCTTCATCGCCCGGATCCAGAGGGCGTAGACGTAGACGATGTAGAGGACCAGGACGAGCAGCATCAACACGCCGGTCAGCGCCGAGACCAGCGCGATCCGGCGCAACGTCTGCACCACCCCCACGCGGCCGTGATTCATGCCCGCCCCCGTTCCGCCCCGACGCTTCGGCCGGCTTCCTCATAGCCACGGTGCGCGCTCGGCACGATCATCCGGGCCAGCGACCCACGGTGATCCATGGCGCACATCGCCAGGATGCCGCGCTCGTCCGACAGTTGCTGCAGTCCGCGCATCTTGCCGATCGTGAGGCTCATCGGGCCAGCACCTTGACCAGTTCCAGGAGTCGTGGTTCCACGGTCTTGCGCGTTGAGACCACCTCAGCCAGCGGGGTCGCGGCGATCTCCCCCTGGCGCAGTCCCATCATGACGCCGTCGCGGCCGGCGGCCAGCTCCCCCACCGCGCCCGCCGCCAGCCGTGTGCCAAGCAGACGGTCGAACGCGGTGGGCACGCCGCCGCGCTGGACGTGGCCCAGAATCGTGGCCCGCACGGTGAACCCGATGCGGTCTCGGTGCTCGGTGAAGTAGTGGCTCAGGCGCTCGGCGTCGTAGCGCGCGCCTTCGGCGACGACCACGATGCTGTGCGCCTTCCCCCGATCATAGGCCGCGCGGAGGTCGTCGATCAGGTCTTCCGGATCGGTCTCGACCTCGGGGATGACCACCGCTTCGGCGCCGCCGGCCAGCGCCGCCATCAGCGCCAGATACCCGCAGTCCCGCCCCATCACCTCGACCAGGAACGCGCGCTGCAGCGAGGAGGCGGTGGCCTTCAGGCGGTCGATCGCCTCCAGGGCGATGTTGAGCGCGGTATCCACGCCGATGCTCATCTCGGTCCCGTAGATGTCGTTGTCGATGGTGGAGGCCACGCCGATGACGGGGAACCCCATGCGGGAAAGCGCGTGCGCTCCGGCCTGCGAGCCGCTTCCACCGATGACGATCAGGGCGTCGATGCCGTGGCGCTCCAGGACCTCGAGCGCCTTCCGGCGGCCCGACTCCTCCTTGAACTCCGGGGCCCGGGCGCTGCGCAGGACGGTGCCCGCCTGCTGCATGATCCCGCCCACGTCGCGGGCCGACAGCGGCGCCACGTCCGCGGCGATAAGCCCGGCGTATCCATGGCGCACGCCGTAGACGTCCCATCCCTGCGCGAGCCCGGTGCGCACGGCGGCACGGACAGCCGCGTTCATTCCCGGCGCATCGCCGCCGCTGGTGAGGACCGCAATCCGTTTCATGAATCCCCCACTATCATACCCCGTCCGAGGAGTCACCCGGCCGCGGCGCGAATGGCCTGACCGATGAGCCCTCTCGTCGGCGCGCTCACGGTCGGGGTGGGCATCCACCTCGTCGTGGCGCTCTTCCTCCTCCTGCGCTACCTCGACGGACGGGAGCGACTGTTCGGCTGGTGGTCCTTGGCATACGCCTTCTTCGCCGCGCACGTCTTCATCGAGGCCGTCCTGGCCATGGGCGCGGCCCAGAGCTGGTACACGCTGCGCCACCTCCTGTTCATCGCCGCGGCCTGGGCGATGCTGTACAGTTTCCGCCCCGTCTGGTGGAGCACGGCCCTCGCCGCCGCGCTGGCCCTGCTCGTCGCCGGCCTGCGCGGCTCATGGTTCTACGCCGCGGTGGCGGCATCGGTCGCCGGCGGGGCCGGCTTCATCGCCAGCGCCGCGCTGCTCTACCGACAGGAGGGCGGGTTGGCCGGCCAGAGCACGGGCCTGCTGTTCTGGGGGCTCCTGCTGACCGGGCTCCACGCCCTGGACTACCCGTACCTCCGGACCCATCCCTCCCTGGCCCCAATCGGGGCGGCGTTCTCGGGCCTGTTCACGCTGGCCTTCGGCATGGGGATCGTGCTGCGCGCCTGGCAGCGCACACGCGAGTTGATCACGATGCGCGCGGTGGCGGAGACGTTGAACCGCTCGCTGGATACGCGCGGGGCGTTGAGTGCAGCGCTGCGACAGACCGTGGAGTTGATGAGACTTGAGAGCGGATGGATCTTCTTGCGCGACGGGACGGGGTTCACGCTCGCCGCAGCCGAGAACATCCCGCCCGCCCTGGCCGCGGGCGGGATGACGGCGATGCAGGGCGACTGCCGCTGCCTGCAGATGCTGCGCGACGGGCAACTCACCCAGGCCGTGAACATCGTCCAGTGCCAGCGGCTGGAGACCGCGGGGTGGAGCCGGCCCCGTCACGCCAGCGTGCCCCTGGCCACCGCCGGGGGCGGGTTGATCGGGGTGATGAACCTGGTGCTCCCCGGCCACCGGGTGCTGACGCCCCGCGAGCTGGCCACGCTGTCCGCCATCGGCAACCAGATGGGCCTCGCCGCCGAGCGCGCCCGGCTCTACGAGGAGGTACGGGAGAAGGAGGCGCTGCGCGGCAAACTCCTCGAGAAACTGATCAGCGCGCAGGAGGACGAGCGTCGCCGCATCGCGCGCGAGCTGCATGACGAGGCGGGTCAGGCCCTGACGGCCCTCATCCTGAACCTGGAGATGGCGGAGAACGCCGGGGCCGGGATCGAGCCGCAGCGTCTGGCCCGGCTGCGTGGGATCGCCGAAGACACCCTGGCGGAGCTCCGGCGCATGATCTACGACCTCCGGCCGACGATCCTGGACGACCTCGGCCTGGCCGCCGCAGTGCGCTGGTACGTCAAAGAAAACGTCGAGCCGCAGGGGCTGCGCGTAACGATGAGCATCACCGGCGCCGACGACCGGCTGCCGCACCACATCGAGACCGCGGTCTTCCGCATCCTGCAGGAGGCCCTGACGAACATCTTGAAGCACGCTCAGGCGCACCGGGCGGAGATCGTCGTCGCCGTGACGCCGCAGGACGTGCGCCTGACCATCGCCGACGACGGTCGCGGGTTCGACCTCTCTCAGGTGGCCACCCGCCGCGAGGGCGGGATGGGCCTGATGGGGATGCGCGAGCGGGCCGAACTGCTGGGCGGCACCCTGCGAATGGTCTCCCGCAGCGGCGGGGGGACGCGCGTCGAGGCCATGATCCCGGTGGGAGAGGGACCTGATGGCACGGATTAAGGTGATCGTGGCCGACGACCACGCCATCGTCCGCGAGGGCGTCCGGATGATCCTCGCCCGCGAGCCGGACATCGAGGTCGTCGGCGAGGCCGCCGACGGCGAGCAGGCCCTGGAGTTGGTGGCGGCCCAGCGTCCCCAGGTCGTGATCATGGACATCAGCATGCCCGGCATGGGCGGGATTGAGGCGACGCAGCGCCTCAAGGCCGAGCACCCCGAGATCCAGGTCCTGGCCCTGACCATGCACGAGGATGAGAGCTACGTCTTCCAGTTGCTGCGCGCCGGCGCCGCCGGCTACGTCCTGAAGCGCGCCGCGGCCCAGGACCTGGTCCAGGCCGTGCGGGCCGCATCCAGAGGCGAGGCGTTCCTCTATCCCTCCGTGGCGCGCAAGGTGGTGGAGGACTACCTGAAGCGCGTGGAGACCGGCGAAGAGCGCGAGCGCTACGACGGGCTGACCGCGCGGGAGAAGGAGATCCTGACCCTGATCGCCGGCGGCCTGAGCAACCAGCAGATCGCGGAGAAGCTGTACATCAGCATCAAGACCGTGCAGACGCACCGCGCCCACATCCTCGAAAAGCTCGGCCTGCACGACCGCACCGAACTGGTCCGCTACGCCATCCGCAAGGGCCTGATCGAAGCCTAGGAATCCGAGGTGCGCATCCGCTTCCTGCCGGGAAGCGGCGGGTCCGCACGCTCTGCACGCTCGGGCGGCGCAGGAGGCTCTTGCCACATCAGGGAATATGCGATTGAATCTATGAGGATGATTCAGACCCGCTTGGTCTCCGAGGGCTCCTTGCGATGATCGATCCCGCCGCGCGCGGGGACGCGCCGGGCACCGGACGCCGGTTCAGCCTGGTCATCCTCCTGCTCATCGCCCTGGGCGGTGTGGTCTCCTTCTTCGTCGCCCGCGCCCGGTGGTGGCTGCCGCCCGGCGCGAGCACCCAGGCGGTGGAGATCGACCGGCTCTTCATCACCACCCTGATCGTCACGGGCATCGTATTCTTCCTGGTCCACGTCCTCCTTGCCGTCCTGATCTGGCAGGGGGGCCGGCGTACCGCGCCCGCCGCGTACTGGCACGACAACCGCACCCTGGAGCTGACCTACACGCTGGCCCCCGCGGCGATCCTGGTCACGCTCATCGCCATGGGCGCCGTGGTCTGGACGCGCGTCCACGCGGCGCCCCCGCCGAACGCGCTGCTCGTGGAGGTGCGCGCGGAGCAGTTCGGCTGGGTCTTCCGTTATCCCGGCGCCGACGGGCGGTTCGGCCGTACCGACGCGACACGGTTTACCGGGAGGGACAACCCCCTCGGCATCGATCCGGCGGATCCGGCCGGGCGGGACGACATCGTCACCCGCGAACTGCACGTGGTGAGCAACCGGCCGGTGCACGTGCGGCTGCGGGCGAAGGACGTCCTGCACAGCTTCTTCGTCCCGCAGTTCCGGGTCAAGCAGGACGCCGTGCCGGGGATGACGCAGAACCTGGTCTTTCAGCCGACCCGTCCCGGGACGTACGAGATCGCCTGCGCCGAGTTGTGCGGCGTAGGCCACTACATCATGCGCGGGAAGGTCGTCGTCGAGTCGCAGGCGGCGTTCGAGGCCTGGCTCGCGGCGCAGCGGCCCGCCGCACCCTGATCGGAGGCTGCCACGCCGATGGCGGTCACACACGAGGCCCACACCGAGCACCGGCAGAGCTTCCTGACCCGCTACATCTTCAGCCAGGATCACAAGATCATCGGCATCCAGTACCTGTTCACCTCGCTGTTCATGGCCATCGTCGGCGGCTTCCTGGCGATGCTCATCCGGATGCAGCTCGGCTTCCCCACGGCCAAGTTCTATTGGGCGCAGTGGCTGTTTCCCGGCGGGTTCACCAACAACCAGATCAAGCCCGACTTCTACCTGGCCGTGGTCACGATGCACGGGACGATCATGGTCTTCTTCGTCCTGACCACGGCGCTGAGCGGCGGATTCGGGAACTTTCTCATCCCGCTGCAGATCGGCGCCCGGGACATGGCCTTTCCGTTTCTGAACATGATGTCGTACTGGCTGTACCCGCCGGCGATCGTCGTGCTGATGGCGAGCTTCTTCGTCTCCGGCGGCGCGCCGAACGCGGGCTGGACGTCGTACCCGCCGCTGTCCGCCATCCCCAACGCCGCGCCGGGTTCCGGGCTGGGGCAGACACTGTGGCTGATCAGCCTGGCCATCCTCATCATCGCCTTCCTGTTCGGCTCGCTGAACTACATCACGACGATCCTGCAGCTGCGCGCGCGCGGCATGTCGCTGCTGCGGATGCCCCTGACGATCTGGGGACTGTTCTTCACCGCCGTCCTGATGCTGCTCTCGTTCCCGGTCCTGTTCGCCGCGGCGATCATGCTGCTGTTCGACCGCCTGGGCGGGACGAGCTTCTTCGTCCCGGCGGGGCTGGTCGTGGGCAACACGGTGGTCCAGCACTCCGGCGGCAGCCCGCTGCTGTGGCAGCACCTGTTCTGGTTCCTGGGCCATCCCGAGGTGTACGTGCTCATCCTGCCCCCGATGGGCATCGTCAGTGAAGTGCTGGCGACCCACGCCCGCAAGCCGATCTTCGGCTACCCCTTCATGGTGGGCTCGATCGCGGCGATCTCCTTCCTGAGTTTCATCGTCTGGGGCCACCACATGTTCGTCAGCGGGATGCACCCCCTGGTCGGGATGGCCTTCATGACCACCACCCTGGCCATCGCCATCCCCTCCGCCGTGAAGACCTTCAACTGGCTGGCCACGCTCTGGCGGGCGCGGATCCGCTTTACCACCGCGATGCTGTTTGCGATCGGCTTCATCTCGCTGTTCGTCACCGGCGGCCTGACCGGCATCTTCCTCGGCTCGCCGGCGATTGACATCTACGTGCACGACACCTTCTTTGTCGTGGCGCACTTCCACTTCGTCATGGCCAGCGCGGCGCTCTTTGGCATCTTCGCCGGGACGTACCACTGGTTCCCCAAGATGTTCGGCCGGTTCATGAACGAGCGGCAGGGCAAGTGGCACTTCTGGCTGACCTTCATCGGGATCTACCTGACCTTCTTCCCGATGCACTTCGCCGGGATCGCCGGGATGATGCGCCGCGTTTTCTCCGTCAGCCTCTACGCCCACCTGCAGGCCTTGAGCTGGGTGAACATCTTCATCTCGCTCGCCGCCTTCCTGCTGGGGGCAGCGCAACTCATCTTCATCTGGAACCTGTTCGCTAGCCTGGTCCGCGGCGAGCGCGCCCCGCAGAACCCGTGGGGGGCCAACACGCTGGAGTGGCAGACTTCCTCGCCCCCGCCGCACGGGAACTTCGGGCACGAGCTGCCGGTGGTGCACCGCTGGCCGTACGACTACAGCGTGCCCGGCGCGCCCAGTGACTTCACCCCGCAGACCGTCCCCGTCTCCGCGGTCCCGGTTCCGGTGCACGGGGGGTCCGGCGAGGACGAACGCGACTCGAGGGAGCGATGACGCGACCGGCAGCCACCCTCGAGCGTCCCCGCCGCACGCCGGACCTGCCGATCGGCCCCGGCGGCCCGCCCGTCGCCACCGGCGACGGCGGCGGCGCGGCCATGCGACCGCCGGCGAGCGCCGCCTCGATCGCGGTGTGGCTGCTGGTCGGCGCGATTACGCTGCTGTTCGCGGCGTTCACCGCCACGCTGCTGGCGCGCCGGGTGGAGGCGGACTGGCAGGTCGGGCCGCTGCCGGCCATCCTGTGGATGAGCACCGCCGTCCTGCTGCTGAGCAGCGCCGCAGTGGAGTGGGCGCGCCGCCGCGGCCGGGACGATCGCCAGGATCAGCTCTGGATCGGGCTGATTGTGACCCTGGTACTGGGCGTGGCCTTCCTCGGCCTTCAGTACCGGGCCTGGCGGCAGCTGGTGGCGGCCGGCATCTACATGTCCAGCAACCCGCACAGCGCGTTCTTCTACCTGCTCACCGGCATGCACGCGCTTCACGTGACCGGCGGGCTGGCCTGGCTGACTCACGCCGTCGTGCGGGCCCGCAGGGCGGCCTCTGCGGTTGTGGCCCTGGCGGCCGTCGAGCCGGCGGCGGTGTACTGGCACTTCCTGGGCGCGCTGTGGTTGTACCTGTTCGCAATCCTCTTCGAGGTGTAACCGGACGGAGACACGATGGCATCGACGCACGCGGTGGAACAGGAACGGGCCGGCGACTGGAGCGGCGGCCGCTCCCCGTTCGGGCTGAACTGGCCCAAGGTGATGATGTGGCTGTTCCTGGTGCAGGACACGCTGACGTTCGCCGGCCTGCTCACCGGCTACGGGGTGATGCGGCTGTCGCTGGGGCGGTGGCCGGTGCAGGCGGAGGTCTTCAACCTCTACCTGGTCGGCGGGATGACGTTCATCCTGATCTGCAGCAGTGCCACGATGGCGGTCGCGGTCGCGGCGGCACGGAGCGGTGACCGCCGCCGCGTGCCGCCATTCTTGCTGCTCACCGCGCTGGGGGGCCTGCTGTTCCTGGGAGGTCAGTACTACGAGTGGAGCCACCTCATTGCCGAGGGCGCCCGCCTCTTCACCAACCCGTGGGGGATCCCCCAGTTCAGCGCGACCTTCTTCATCACGACCGGCTTCCATGGGGCCCACGTCACCGCGGGGGTGTTCTACCTGCTCGTCACGCTGCTGCGCTGGACACGCGGGCGCATCCAGCCGGAGAGCATCGAGATCGCCGGATTATACTGGCACTTCGTCGACCTGGTCTGGGTCTTCATCTTTACCCTGCTCTACCTGCTGTAGGAGGAGGGGGGCGTGGCCGACACCCAGCATGCCGGAGGCTACAAGGTCTACGCGGTGACGTGGTTCTGGCTGCTCGTCATCACCATCGTCGAGCTGGCCATCGTCCTGCTCCACGTGCCGAAGGCCATCCTGGCCACCGCCCTGGTGATCATGGCCCTGCTCAAGGCGGCGTTGATCGTGGCCTACTTCATGCACCTGCGCTACGAGCGTCTGTCCTTCGTCTACGCCGTCGTCGTGCCGATGGTCTTCCTGGCCGTCGTGCTGTGGTCTGGGACATTCCCTGACGCCCTGAACGTCTTCAACCTGCGCCGTTAAAGCGTGATCTTCGCGGTCATGAACGCCTCGCTGCTCTACTCAGATCTCGGCGGTGCGGCGCCTCATCGAGATGCGGCCGTCGCCGACGCGGCAAGAGCCGGCGACGATGCCAGGGCCGCGCTAGTCCGCGCGTACACCGCGACCAACCAGAGCAGCGTCCCGCCGCGCGACCGCAGCGTCAGGCCGTGGCTGCGCAGGATGGCGTCGATCTCCTGCGCCGGGTGGACGAACGAGCGGAAGGGGCTGCGGCGCAGGCGCATGATGAGGTTGAGGAAGCCGACCCCGACTCGCGTCCACCACGTGTCGCGGGGGTAGACGGCGCCGAGCACCCTCCGGGTCCGCCCCGCCGCCCTGCTGACGAGCGACGGCATGTCGTCGTAGCAGCAGATCACCTTGTCCAGGGTGACGATGTCGGCGGGCGGCACGTCTTCCGCCACCTGCACGAAGTCCCCGTGCACGTATGTCACGCGGCGCTCGAGACCCCGGCGGCGCGCTTCCTCCTGCGCGGCAGCGAGATAAGCCGATGAGGCGTCCACGCTGACCGCCCGCTCGACACCGGAGGTCAGCAGCTCGTGCTGGATGACCCCCACGCCCCCGCCGATGTCGAGCAGGATGCGCCCTTCGAGGTCCTCAGCCCGTAGCGCGCGCAACAGCTTGCGCGTCGTCCCTGCCGGCCCTCTCCGCCGATACTGCGCAAGCTCACGGCGGGCGACCGCCTCGTTGAACTCCTTCTCAATCCCTTGACACTGACTGCAACAACTCGGCATCGATCGACTCACCCGTCAGAGCAGGCTACCTTATCGCCGGGGAATCCGTCAAGAAGCAGGGCTCCCCGCGCTCATCCGTTCCTCATTTGGGCATGAGTCACGTGGGGACGCATCGCTCAGGGAGTCAGGTCATGACCGTGGTCGTCTGGGTCCTGGTCGCCTTCTTCGTCTGGTTCTCTTCTGCCACCAGATGGGAGGCCAACCTCCGTCTTGGCGTCTTCGAGACCCGGGAGGACTGCGAGCGCACCGCCGGTCAGGTGCTCGACCCTCGACGGCGCTACTCCTGGGACGGCATGGAAGGCGGCCCGGCCTGGCTGGTGCGCTGGTTCTGCCAGACCGAAAGCGAATCGCCGGCCGTCGATACCGACGACGCCGGCGGTTGAGGTGGAGAAATCAGGAACCGTCTGGCGGGGCTGCTGTGTGCCGGGAGCGAGAACAGCACGGTCATCAGCCGCGTCCGCGCACGGTGGCGCGGTTACCGCAGACGCCGGGCGGATAGTTCGTCCAGATCGAGGTCATCGGGCAGATCACAGCGCCGTAGGATTCCGCCCCGTCGACCCCAGATAGGCCCTCTGCACCTCCGCGTCGTGCAAGATCTCCTCGCCGCTGCCCTCGAATCGCACGCGTCCCTGCTCCAGTACATACGCTCGATCGGCATTCCTCAGGGCCGTGCGGGCGTTCTGCTCCACGATCAGCAGCGCGATACCCCGGCGTCGCAGGTCGTGGACGATGCGGTAGACCTCGTCGATGATGCTGGGAGCCAGGCCTATGGTCGGCTCGTCGAGCAGCACCAGACGGGGATCGAGCAGCAGCACGCGGGCAAGCTCCAGCATCCGCCGCTCGCCGCCTGAGAGGATCCGCGCCCGCTGGCGCCGCCGTTCCCGCAGGATCGGAAACAGGTCGAGCAGGCGCACCACGTCCGCGCGGACGCCACGATCGGTGCGGATGTAGGCCCCCAACTCGAGATTCTCCTCGACGGTGAGATTGGGCAGGATGCTATAGCCCTGCATCACGTAGCAGATCCCGCGGCGCAGGATTTCGGGGGGCGTGCGGCCGCCGATCGGTTCCCCGGCGAGGCGGATCTCGCCGGCCGATGGCTGCAGGAAGCCGAAGATGGTCTTCAGCAGGGTTGACTTGCCCGCGCCGTTGGGACCGATCATCGCCACGATCTCCGCCGGCCGGATGGTCAGGCTGACCCCGCGGATGATCTCGAGGCGGTCGTAGCCGGAGTGGACGTCGGTGAGCGTGAGTAGAGCTCCGTCGACCGGCGCGGCAGGGCCGGGCTGCGGGGCGGGAAAGCAGCCGATCTCCCTCATCGTCCGTAGTACAGTTCCCTGACCTTCTCGTGCCGCTGGATCTCGCCGGGCGGGCCCTGGGCGATGATCTCGCCGCCGGCCATGAACAGGATACGGTGGGCCAGAGCCATGATCACCTCCATGTTGTGCTCGATGACCAGGAAGGTGATCCCCTGCGCATTGAGCCGGCGGATGTGCCGCGTGATCTCTTCCGCCAGCACGGGATTGACCCCGGCCACGGGCTCGTCGAGGAGCATCAGGGCGGGCTCGCGCAGCACCGCCATGGCGATCGAGAGCAGCTTCTGCTGCCCGTATGAGAGCGCGCTGGCGAGGCGGTGGCGCAACGACCACAGTCCGAGGGATTCGAGCAGTGCGTGACCGTGCGTCTCGGCGGCGGCCGCGTGACCGTGGAGCGTCGCCCTCCACAGACCCTCGCCGCGGTGCTCCTGCCCGCACATCAGATTCTCCCAGACGGTCAGATCCGCAAAGATGCGCATGGCCTGGAACGTCCGCCCGCATCCGGCCCAGGCCGTGGTGTGCGGCATCGGGTGCCGCAGGCTGGAGCCATTCAGATGCACGGATCCCCGATCCGGCCGCTGGAAGCCGGTGAGGCAGTCGAACAGGGTGGTCTTGCCCGCGCCGTTGGGGCCGATCAGGCCGCAGATCTCGCCGCGGTAGACCTGGAAGGTGACGTCGCGGACGGCCTGCACGCCGCCGAAGCGCTTGCTCAATCCGGCGATGCGCAACACGGGCTCCCCGGAGGCGCGGGGGCCCGGAGAAGCGGGCCGGGGATCCCGGTCAGGCTGCGGCTTCGCGGCGGCTTGCTGGACGGATGCTTCGATGGGGGCGGTCTCCTCGGTGGCCGCGTCCTGTTTGAATCCCCGGCGGCGCAGCAATCCGACCAGGCCGCGCGGTTCGCGGATGGAGACGCCCATGATCAGCGCGCCGAACAGGATGAAGTCCACACCGCCGCCTGCGCCGCCCAGCCATGAGCGGGTGTATTCGCTGAGCAGGATGATGAACAGGGCGCCGAGCACCGGTCCGATCACCGTCGCCCGGCCGCCGATCAAGGCGATGACCACGATCAACAGCGAGATGCGTCCGGCCATGACGTTGTAGGGGTCGATGTACAGCACGTACAGCGCGTAGACGGTCCCGCACAGCGAGGTCAGCGCGGCGGACAGCGCCATGGCGTAGAGCTTGTACCGCCGGGTCGGGATGCCCAGCATACCGGCGGCGTCCTCGTCCTGGTTGAGCGCGCGGAGGTAGACGCCGGCGCGATGACGGTCCACCACTGCCGCGACGCCTGTGGCCAGGCTCAGCAGGGCGAGCGCCGTGAAGTAATACGGCACCTTGCTGTCCCACATGAGGTAGGCGAAGCGGTTCCGGTACTCCAGCGGGAGATAGAGGCCGATGGCGGCGCCGACGTACGGCCAGTTGAGAAAGAGGATGCGCATGATCTCGCCCAGCGCGAGCGTGGCCAGGGCGAAGAAGTGGCGCCGCAGCCGTAGCGCGGGGAAGCCGATCACCAGCGAGACCAGCACCGAGATGGCGGCGCCAAGCCATGCGCCCAGCCAGGGGCTGAGGCCATAGCGGCCCAGCAGCACCGCGCCGGCATAGGCGCCCAGCCCGAAAAACACCGCGTGCCCGAAGGAGATCTGCCCAGCGTAGCCGCCGATCAGGTTCCAGGCCTGCGCCATGGCACCGAAGAGGAAGACCAGGAATAGGGCGTTGAGAAAGAAGGTGTCGTGCACGATGAACGGCAGGACGACCAACACGGCGCCCAGACCCAGCAAGAACCAGGCCTGAGGGGTCATGCGGCGCCCCGCGGCAGCACTCGCGGTGAGCCTCGTCACTGCGGCTCCCCGATCAAACCCTCCGGCCGCACCAGCAGCATGAGGACGAAGATGGCGAACACAAAGAGCAGCTTGAACGTGGGCAGCAGCAACGTGCCCAGCACGTTTTCCACGAGCCCGATGCAGATCCCGCCGACCAGGGCGCCGTCCACGCGGCCAAAGCCGCCGAGCACCACGCTGGCAAAGGCGATGAGCAGGAAGGCGTCGCCGATGGTCGGCGAGACCTGATAAAACGGAAACAACAGCGCGCCGGCCAGCGCAACGCTGGCGATGCTGATTCCCCAGGCCAGCGCGTACATCCGCTCCGTCGGAATCCCCAAGCCCAGGGCCACGTCGCGGTTCTGCGCCGTGGCCTGCATGGCCCGGCCGGTCTTCGTCCGCCGAAGGAACAGGGTCAGTCCGCCGAAAGCCGCCAGCGAGACCGCCGCAGCGATGAGCTTGGGTGTCGCCACCGGCACGCCGAACAGGAGGACGCTGCCGGCGGGACCCGCCTCCAGCACTCCCCGGACATTCGGCCCAAACGCCGCGAAGGCGCCGTAGCGGAGGAAGAACAGCAGGCCGAAGGTCGCAAAGATCTGCGTGGCGAGCGCGGCCCGCAGGATGCGCCGCACCAGAAGATGATACGTCAGCCAGCCGAGGACGAAGAACAGCGGCACGACGATGGGGATCGCGGCGCCAGGGCTGATGCGCCCCAGGGTCCACACCCAGTAGGTGGCGTACATGGCCAGCATCAAGTACTCGGCGTGGGCCAGGTTGACGACATCCATGACACCCCAGATGAACGACAGGCCCAATGCCACCAGGGCGTACACCAGGCCCAGGATCAGGCCGTTGAGGGCGGCGTGCAGGAAGAGGTCCAGGTCTACCGCCGCTCCCACGGCGGGGCCGGCCAGACGACCGGTGTCTCCGCCACGTCGAACGGGTAGACGACCTTATACTCATTGTCCAGAATCTGGGTCACGACGCCGGCGGCGTGCCTGTTCTGCCCCTTGGCGTCGAACTCGATGCCCTGCCAGGGCATGATCGTCTGCCCGCCCGGGATGCTGGTCTCGCGCAGGGCCGCCTGAATCGCGGCCGGGCCGGTGGAGCCGGCGCGGTTGATCGCATCCGCCAGCGTGAGCATCCCCGTAAACCCGCGAGCCACGACTTCGTCCATGTCGACGCCATATCGCTTCCTGTAGAGGTCGTTGACTTTGGCTACCAGCGGCTTGCGGCGGGCCGTGCCCAGCGCCCACGGCGCGCGCGGCAGGAAGTACCAGCCGTCCTTCCCGACGGCCTGCAGATAATCAGGCACGGTCGTAAAGCCCGCATGCACGAAGAACCCCTGGGGCATCCAGCGCATCTCCTTCAGGGTGCGGACGATCACGATGGCGTCCACCAGATAGTTGGCCCCGATGATGACATCGGGATTCGCGGCGCGGATGCGCAGGAACTCCGCGGTCAGGCTGGCCGGCGGCGAGGTGTAGAGCTCGTTGGCCACCAGCTGGTAGTTATACACGGAGGCGAAGCCCTTGGCCACCCCGGCCGCCGTGGCGCCGAACTCCGTGTCTTCGGAGAGGATCGCGACCTTGGCAATCCTGTGGCCGCGCTTCTTCAGCTCTTCCATCATGTCGAAGAAGAGCTTGGTGAACGTGGTATCGTGGGGGCCCGTCCGGAAGAACCACTTGAAGCCCCGTTCGGTGAGGCGGGGGGACGAGGATTCGGGATTGAGGAACGGAATCCCGCGCGCTTCGGCGGGGAGGCTGGCCGTCGCCGTGACCGCGCTCTGGTAGGAACCGATCAGCGCCACCACCCGTTCGCGCTCGATCAGGCGCTCGGCTTCTGCGCGGCCTGTCGCCGGATCGCCCCGGGAATCGCCCCACACCACGCGGAGCTTGCGGCCTCCAAGCCTGGGCAAACCTGCTGAGGCCGCCAGCGGCAGGTTCAGATCGGGATTCGGGGTATTGACGACGTCGACGGCCAGTTCGATGCCGTTCTTGATGGCCGCGCCGATGCGCGCCAGCGCGCCGCTCAAGGGATAGACCGCCCCAACGGTGACGGTGGCATCCTGCGCGGCCAGCCAGCCGGCAACGCGGTCCCCGACGACCATCGTGCCAACTCCGGCACCCGCGTACTTGAGGAACCTCCGGCGAGTCATCCTCATGACGGCCTCACCTCCTGTGTCTGCGGATCACAAGCGAAGTCGGCGTGCACATCAGTGATGAACATATGACCCGGCGCGTGAGTGATGACCAGCGGCAGACGGGCCTTCACGGCCACAGCCTGGGGGGTGACTCCGCATGCCCAGAAGACCGGGACCTCTCCTGGGAGCACCGGCACGGGATCCCCGTAGTCCGGCCGGCCCAGATCCCTGATCCCAAGGACCGCAGGGTCGCCGATGTGCACCGGCTCCCCGTGGGCCATCGGGAAGCGACCGGAGATCTCCACAACGCGGGGGATGTCAGACGGTGCGAAGGGCCGCATGCTGACGACCAGCGGGCCGGCGAAGCGACCGGCGGGGCGGCAGGAGCGATCGGTGACATACATGGAGACGTTGCGGCCCAGCTCGACGTGCCGCAGGGCAATTCCGGCCTGCTGCAGCGCGGCTTCGAACGTGAAGGAGCAGCCCAGCAGGAAGGCCACCAGGTCATGACGCCACAGGTCGAGCAGGTGATCGTGCTCCCCGGCGAGGTCGCCGTGTGCGTAGACGCGGTACCGCGGCACGTCGGTACGGAGGTCGGCCTCCGGCGCGGTGCGCTGGGGCACCGGATCCCCCGGCGCGGTGAATTCCAACAGCGGGCACGCTTCGGGATTGCGCCGGCAGAACAGCAGGAAGTCAGATGCCTCCTGCCCGGGCACGATCACCAGGTTGGCCTGCAGGTATCCCGGCGCGAGGCCGACCGTGGGACGCCGCCACCGGCCGGCCCGGATCTGCTGGCGCCAATAGCCAGGATCATGCATTTCCGGCCCCCGTCCAGCGCAGCAGTTTCGATTCGTCAGGGCGTGACGCGGGTCCTGGCAAGGGGAAGATGTGAAACGCGGAACGGGTGCTCTGGAGCCGCCGACCGGAATTGAACCGGTAACCCCCGCATTACAAGTGCGGTGCTCTGCCGGATTGAGCTACGGCGGCCCGTCGGCCCGATTATACCAGTTCCCGGTGCGGCCTTTGCCGCGACGGGGTCTCCTGAAACGACCGAGGGGACCCACCGATCGGTCCCCTCGGAACGAGTACTGACCGCGACCCGATCTAATAGAAGCTCCGCCGCATCAGGCGCGCCTCCAGCAGGTCCTCATTCGCCTTGAGGCCGGCGTACAGCCAGACGAAGGGCGCCAGCAGACCGCCGCTCAGGAACGCGATGGACAGCAGGATGAACCCGTGCACCCACAGGCCCACCAGGAAGTACCAGATCGGCCCCAGGACGAGGGCCGGCCAGTTGACCCGCAGCCGCGAGGGCATGGGGCGGTGGTACAGCGTGGTCAGCGGATCCTCCGCCCGCTGCCAGCCGACCTGCCAGTTCATCAGGCGCCGGAGCGCGCCCATCCCTGCCTGAGCTACTCCTCTTCCTCGGACTCTTCGTCGTCCGACCCGCGGCGGGACGGCCGCTCATCAGGGGCCAGCCGCCCGTGGGTCAGGTCGGTCGTCTCCTCCATCTGGAGGCAGATCGCGCAGGTCGCCCTCAGCAGACCGTGCTCACAGCGCTCGAGCTTGAGCCTGGATCGGGAACCCGTCGAGACCTTGGTTGTGCGTCGTGTTGCCCGAGCCGTTGCACCCCGTGCCAAATCGATTCACCGCCTTCTGCGCCCGGCGCCCACGTCCACGCGGGGGTAATGGAATGCGCCTGGGGTGATGCTTGCCGGACCTATTCTACCCATCCGACGAGCGAACGCAACCCCGAACAAAATGCAGGCATCTATTCAATAAAAATCAACTTACTCCTGCTTCCGGGGGCCCTCCGGCCCCTCGACCAGGAGGGCGGCCTCGCCCTCCAGGACGGTCTCACCCCGCTGGTTGGTGCAGGTCGTGCGCAGCGTCAGGATCCGCCGCTCGACCTCCCAGCGGAGCACCTCCGCCTGCGCCGTGATCGTGTCGCCGAACCGCACCGGCCGGACGAACTTCACCGTCTGGCTGACGAAGACACCCCCGGGCCCCGGCAGCCGCATCCCCAGCACGGCCGAGACCAGACCGGCCGTGAGCATACCGTGGGCGATCCGCTCTTTGAACCGGCTGCGCGCCGCGTACTCTCTGTCCACATGCAGCGGGTTGAAGTCGCCGGTGATGCCCGCGAAGGCGTACACATCCGCCTCGGTGATCGTCTTTGTCCAGGTCGCTTTCTGGCCAGCCGAGAACTCCGGCATAAGGGCCCTCCGCCGGGGCTAGTGCGCCGTCCACCCACCGTCGATCGGCAGGGCGGCCCCGGTCACACCGCCTGAGCTGTCCGAACACAAGTACACGACCATCGCGGCCACTTCCTCCGGTTCCAGCAACCGCTTGAGGGTGTGCGGCTCGAGCATGATCCGCTCGATGACCTGCTCGGGCGGGATGCCGTGTACGCGCGCCTGATCGGCGATCTGCTTCTCGACCAGCGGCGTCCGCACGTATCCCGGGCAGACGGCGTTGACCGTAATCCCGGTCCCGGCGACTTCCCAGGCCGCGGTCCTGGTGAATCCGACGATCCCGTGCTTGGCCGAGACATAGGCCGACTTGTACGGGGAGGCGACGAGCCCGTGCGCCGAGGCGATGTTGACCACCCGCCCCCACCTGGCGCGCTGCATGTGCGGCAGGGCGTACTTCGTGCACAGGAACGTCCCCGTGAGCATCACGCCGATCAGGGAGTTCCAGCGGTCTTCGGGGTACTCCACGATCGGGGCGACGTACTGCAGCCCGGCGTTGTTCACCAGGATGTCCAGCCCCCCGAGGGTCCGGACGGCGGCATCAACCATGGCCCGGACCTGACCGACATCCGACACGTCCGTCCGGGTGGCGTGGGCGCGGCCGCCCGTCACGGCCAGCTCATCGGCGACACGACGGGCCGCGCCTTCGTCCACATCTGCGACGCAGACCGCCGCGCCCTCCCGGCCCAGGGCCAGGGCGATCGCTCGCCCGATCCCGGAACCCGCGCCTGTCACGACGGCCACATGGCCGGTCATCGTTCCCATCGCGTTCCTCCTACAACCCGAGATAGGCGACCTTCACGTGCTCGTTGCGGAGCAGCTCTGCGCCGCTTCCTTCCAGCGCAATGCGGCCCTGCTCCAGGACATATCCCCGGTGGGCCATCTGCAGCGTCTGGCGGACGTTCTGTTCCACCAGGAGGATGGTGACGCCCCTCCGGTTGATCTCGCGCAGCGCTGAGAACAGCGACTGCACCAGCACTGGAGCCAGCCCCAGCGACGGCTCGTCCACCAGCAGCAGGCGCGGGCGGGCCATCAGCGCCCGGGCGACCGCGACCATCTGCTGCTCGCCGCCGCTGAGCGTCCCGGCCCTCTGATGGCGGCGTTCCCGCAGGCGCGGGAAGAGGGAGAAGACGGCGTCCAGTCCTTCGGCGCGATGCGCCCAGGCCTCCGGCACGAAGGCCGCGCCCAGGTCGAGGTGCTCCAGGACGGTCATCGCCGGGAACAACTGCCTTCCCTCCGGAATGTGCGCCACCCCCAGGCGCGCGATCGCCGCGGTAGAGAGGCCGGTGATCGGCCGCCCGTCCAGCAGCACCCGCCCCTCGGCCCGCACGATGCCGGTGATCGCGCGCAGCAGCGTGGTTTTCCCGGCGCCGTTGGCACCCACCAGGCAGACGATCTCACCGGCACGGACGTGAAAGCCCACACCGGTCAGCACCGGGATGCGGCCGTAGCCCGCGCGCAGGTTCTCGACGGCCAGGAGCGCCTCTGCGTTAATGAGCCGTCCCCCCCTCGACGCCCAGGTAGGCCTCGATGACCGCGGGATCGCGGGCCACCTGCTCAAACGTCCCTTCCGCGATCTTCCGGCCGAAGTTGAGGACGGCCACGCGCTCGGCCAGATCGCGCACGCTGCTCATGACGTGATCGATGAGCAGCACGGTGACCCCGCGGTCGCGGATCGCGCGGATGACGGCGATGGCCTGCTGCGCTTCCGTGGGTGTCAGGCCGGCCATGACCTCGTCGAGCAGGAGCAGCCGTGGATGCGTGGCCAGGGCCCGCGCGATCTCCAGGCGCTTCAGGTCCGCCACACCCAGGCCCAGCACGTCCCGCCCCATCAGGTGTTCGAGGCCTACCAGACGGCAGATCTCCTCCGCATCGCGCTGTGCCGCGCGGAGCGTCTTGGGCACGCTGTGGCCGAACAGTTCGCCCACCATGACGTTCTCGCGCACGGTCATGTCGTGGAAGGGCTGCATCACCTGGAATGTGCGGCCGATGCCGAGGTGGGCGCGGACGTTCGGAGGGAGCCCGGTCACGTCGCGGCCGTCGAACACGATCGTCCCCTCATCCGGCGCCAGGAGCCCCGAGATGAGGTTGAACGTCGTGGACTTGCCCGCGCCGTTGGGGCCGATCATCGCCAGGATCTCCCCTTCCTCCACGGCGAGTTCCAGGTCGGCCACGGCCACCAGGCCGCCGAAGGTCTTCGTCAGCTTCTGGAGGCGTAACAGGCTCACGCCCGCCTCCTCCACAGCGCATCCCAGACTCCGGCCAGACCCCGCGGCATGTAGAGGATGACCACGGCCAGGATGAGACCGTAGATGATCAGGTAGCCGCTGCGGATCGTCGTGCGCAGGATCTCCTCCCCCACCCGGAGCACGGCCGCCCCGATCACGGGCCCCGCAGTGGTGTAGAGACCGCCGAAGATCGGCGCCACGAGCGCGCCGACCGAGACCGCCAGGCTATACACCTCGATCGGGCTGATGAACAGGAAGACGTGGCCGTAATAGGCACCGGTGATCCCGGCGAAGAAGGCGCTGACCATGAACGCCGCGACCTTGACCTGCACCACGTTGACGCCCATCGTCGCCGCGACCTCGTCGTTCGCCCGGACCGCGGTGACGGCGTAGCGCCACCGCGAGCGATTCACGAACGCGGAGATGGCGATCACCAGCAGAAGGATCCCCAGGATCACCAGGTACTGGGCGACGCGGCCGCCGCCGAGCAACGGCGGCACGACCAGCCCCGTCGCCGCTCCGGTGAAGCGCAGCTGGTTCGTCGTCACGCGCAGCGTCTCGCTGAAGGCCAATGTGGCGATCGCAAAGTAGATGCCGCGCAGGCGCAGCGTGAGGATGCCGAGCCCCCCGGCCACGACGACGGCGAGCAGGCCGCCCAGCAGGATGCCGGCGGGAACCGGCAGGCCGCTCCGGAGCGTCAGCAGCGCCGATGTGTACGCACCCAGCCCGTAGAACGCCGCGTGGGCCAGGGAGAGTTGCCCCGTGCGTGCGAGCAGGTCCCAGGAGAGGGCCAGCACGGCGAAGATGACGACATTGATCGCGATCTGCAGGTAGTACGGTTCGGCCCGACTCGCCCAGAAGGGAAAGGCCACCGCCGCCGCCAGGACGGCGGCCGAGGCGACCCACCGCAACGCCACCCTCGACGTCATCGGAACAGCCCCCGCGGCCTGAGGATCAGGACCAAGAGGATGAGGAGGAAGAAGACGCCCTCCGCCCATCCCCCGCCTCCCGGCACGTAGAACTCGACGAAGGCTTCGGAGAGACCGAGGACCAGGCTCGCGTAGATCACCCCGTTGATGTTGCCGAGCCCCGCGATGACGATGATGGCGAACGCCTTCAGTGTGTACAGCAGCCCCATGAAGGGCGAGACGGACAGCTGCAGGGTGATCATCAGGCCCGCCATGCCGGCCAGCGCCGTGGACACCCCGAAGGCCAGGAGGTAGACGCGGTCGACCTCGATCCCCACCAGCGACGCCCCCAACCGGTTCTGCGCCACGGCACGCATCGCTTTCCCGATGCGCGTACGGCCGAGCACGGCGTACAGCGCCAGTGTGAGCGTCATGGCCAGGACGAAGACGACCAGCTGCGGCAGGCCGACCACGAGCGGCCCGACCGACACGGCGGCCGCTTTGTAGGAGACGGTGGCGACGCGGGGGTCGCCGCTCCAGAGGATGATCGCCAGGTTCTGGAAGAAGATGGAGAGCCCGAAGGTGAGCAGCATCTGGTTGAGCTCGGGCGCGCGCAGGACGCGGCGGATCGCCGAGCGGTACGCCGCGGCGCCGAGGGCGAAGATCCCCACGGCACCGGCCGGGATCGCCAGCAGCGGGTCGACGCCGTACGAGGCAAACAGCCAGTACCCGAGGAAGGCGCCCAGCATCAGGAACTCGCCGTGGGCGAAGTTGACGATCCCGATGACCCCGACGGACAGCGCCAGCCCCACCGCGGCCAGTGAGTACAGGCCGGACCGCAATACCCCGAAGATCACCATCTGCACGAAGGTGGTGATGGGGTCACCTCTTGTCGAGCGTTACGGTGCGGGAGGAGCGCCCCGCGCACTCCTCCCGCCGGGCCGGCGTCGGGGCCGGGGTCAGCGGCCGTAGGGCGCCGGGTAGAACAGCTTGCCGCCGGCGACTTGCTCCGGCCAGACCACGACCTGCTTGCCGTTCTGCCACTGGAAGGCGATCAGCCTGGTGAATCCCTGATTCTTGCCGTAAATCGACCGCTTGAAGGTCAGGCGGATCCCGATCGGTCCCTCGTAGTCGGTGGCCTTCATCGCCGCGCTGAGCTTTGCGAGATCGAGGCTGCCCGCGCGGCGGATGGCGTCGGCCACCGTGATGAGGTTGGTGTACGCGAGCGGCGCCCAGTATGAAGTCGGCTCCTCCTTGAAGCGTTCGCGGTAGCGCTGGACGAAGCGCCGCGACGCCGGATGGCCGTTCTCCGCCGTCCACAGGGCCATACCGGCGAAGTAGTTGCCGGCGGCCAGCTTATCGAAGCCGATCGGCCACGACGGCGGGGCCGCCAGGATCAGCTTGGGCGCGTAGCCGACCTGACGGGACTGGGTCGCCAGCGGCACGAGGTCCTGGTCGAACCCGACGAAGACCAGGGCATCGGCGTTGGCCGCCTTGACTTTGGTCAACATCGGCGTGAGATCGGGCGAGCCGGTCTTGAACGTCTCGTTCGAGGTGATGGTAATCCCGTAGTTCCTGGCAAACGGACCGGCCTCGACCACGGCGCTGCTGCCGAAAGGCCCGTCCTCCACCGCCAGCGTCACCGTCTTCACCCCGGCGGCCCGCAGGAAACCCCAGGTGGAGTCCGCGTTGTTGTACTGCCAGGGGTGATAGTGGAAGAACCAGTCGGCGTCTCTCAGCATCTGCTCGAAGCCGGGGAAGGCGGCGCCGGTCCAGGCCATCAGGATCGGCCGCTGCAGGACCTGCGCCCCGACGGCGATCGAGGTCGAGGACTGCAGGCCGCCGACCAGGATGTCGATCCGGTCGCGGGTCACCAGTTTCTGGAACGCCGCGGCCGCGGTGGGCGGATCGCCCCGGTCATCCTCGAAGATCACCTCGAGGGGCCGGCCCAGCGGGGGATTCCGGTTGATCTCCTCGAGGGCCAGGGTGTAGCCCTTCTGCATCGCCTGCCCGCTGACACCCACCGGGCCGGTCAGCGGGATGATGGCGCCGATCTTGATCGGCGCGGCCTGCCCCAGGGCGGGCTGGAACGGGGCCGCCACCGCCAGTGCGGCGAGCACCAGCAGGACTGCGGTCACACGCATGTACTGTCTCATCGTCTCTCCTCCTCTGTCTGGCCTGTGCCTGTCAGGAACTGCATGATGAGGCGGTTGCTCTCGTCCGCGCGCTCCCAGAGAAACAGGTGGCCGGCGTCGGGGAAGATGTGCAGGCGGGCCCGGGGGAGGCGCTGTGCGAGGAGCGCGGCGTTCGCGGCCGGGACGACGCGGTCCAGGGCGCCGTGCAGGATGAGCACCGGCACCTGCAGGCGCCCGAGGCGGTCCTCGGTGTTGTGGCCGGCGGCCGCGGCCAGCTGTCGCTGATACGCCTCCGGCGGCTGCGGATGAGAGACGCGCCAGGCCACATAGGCGTCCACTTCGGCGGCGTGGGTCTCGAGGTAGTCTGTGGCGATCTGGACGGGCAGGAAGGCGCGGAGGTCGCGTTCGGGATCACCGGTGCGGTTCATCAGTACGACCAGGGTCTCCGGTGGAATCGGCACGGCATGCGGGCCGCCGAAGGAGGTGCAGCACAGGACCAGGCGGCGGGCCCGCTGCGGGTACGCCAGCGCGAACTCCTGGGCGATGAATCCGCCCAACGAGGCTCCGACCACGTGGGCCGAGTCGACCTCAATGGCATCGAGGAGGTCCTTGACGTCCTCGGCCATATCCCGAATTGAGTAAGGACCGCTCGCCATCGCTGATCGACTGGTATCGCGGTTGTCCAGAGCAATGACCATGAACGCCCGCGCGAGCGCTGACACCTGCTTGTACCAGAAGTGGGCGTCGGCGCCCAGTCCCGAGATCAGCACGACGGGCTCCCCTGCGCCGGTCACCTCATGGTAGATCCGCATCAGCTCGCCCCGAACTCCTCGCGCAGCACGCGCTTGAGCACCTTTCCGGCGGCATTCCGGGGAAGCGCATCCACCACGGCCAGACGGCGGGGTGTCTTGTAGCGGCCCAGCTTCCCGTCGCAGAAGGCGCGCAGGTCGTCGATCGCCAGCGCCTGACCCGGCCGCAGGACCACAACGGCCATCGGCACTTCTCCCCAGCGGGGGTCGGGAATGCCGATGACCGCGACCTCCGCGATGGCGGGATGGCGGTACAGTACCTCCTCGACTTCGGCCGGATAGATGTTCTCGCCGCCTGAGATGATCATGTCCTTCTTGCGGTCGAGGACGTAGAGGAAACCCTCATCATCGAGGGTGGCCAGATCCCCCGTACGGAACCACCATCCGGCGTAGCCGCCACCCTCCAGTAGCGCTTCCTCAGGGCGCACGAAGGCCTCGGCCGTGGCCTCGGGGCGCCGCCAGTAGCCGGAGAAGAGGTTCGGACCGCGCGTCCAGACCTCGCCGATCTCCCCCGGACGGACGTCCCGGCCCTGATCATCGACCACGCGGAGCTCGACGTGGATCGCGGCCTTGCCCGCCGAGCCGATCTTGCGGAACGCGTCGGCGGCGGGGATCAGCGTGCAGGTCGGCGCGGTCTCGGTCAGGCCGTAGCCGAACTGGAACAGCAGGCCGCGGTCGCGGAACGCTTTGATGATCGTGGTCGGGCAGGGGGCCCCGCCGCAGCTGAACCGCACGCGGCTGAGGTCCGCGGCGCGAAACGCCTCGTTCTCCAGGAGCATGAGGTAGATGGACGGCACGCCGAACATCGCGGTCACGCCGTGGGCGGCGATGAGGCGGACGGCTTCGTCCGGATCGAACCGGCGCTGCAGGACGGCGGTGCCGCCGGCGTGGAGGGTCGGCAGGGTGAACAATCCGATGCCGCCGGCATGGAACATCGGGAGGACGTTGAGGGTCACGTCGTGCTCGGTGAGGTTCGCGGCCGTCCTGATGTTGATGCTGTTCCACAGCTGCGTGGCCTGGGTGAGCACCGCGCCCTTCGGCCGCCCCGTCGTCCCGGAGGTGTACAGGATCAGGAACGGATCGTCAAAGCGACCGGCCGGGCTCCCCGGAGGCGTGCGCACCAGCGCATCGTAGGAGGGCCACGCCGGATCGCCGCCGCGCTCCAGGGCGACAACGGTGCGCAGGCCGGAAGCCTCGCGCGTCTTGAGCACCGCCTCGCCCAGATCCCGCAGCTCGGGATCGAGGACGAGCACACCGGGTTCGCTGTCCCCGATCTGGAAGGCCAGCTCAGGCGCGGTCAGGCGCCAGTTCAACGGCACGACGATCGCGCCCAGCCGCGCCGCGGCGAACAGGACCTCGACGTACTCCGCCCGGTTGATCGCCAGCACCGCGACGCGATCGCCGCGCCGCACCCCCTGCTCCGCCAGCCCCGCCGCTGCCCCGGCCACCCGGTCCCGCAGGCTTCGGTAGGTGACGATCCGACCTGCGTCGATGAGCGCCGGGCGGCCGGGGTTGAGGTCGGCCCGCCGTTCCAGCCAATGCCAGATCCCCCAGGTCATCGCGCCCTCACCACCGGATCGCCGTCGCCGCCCAGGAGTATCCCGTGCCCGCGCTCAGCGCCACGGCCAGGTCGCCCCGGCGCAGCCGCCCGAGCCGCTCGCCCTGCTGGAGGGAGATGAAGGGATCGAGAGCCGAGATGTGCCCGAAGTCCCGGAGGTAGAACGACTGATGCTCCTCCAGGCCGAGCGCCCGGAGCAGCGCCTCGAACAGCGAGCGCTTCGTATGGAGGACGGCGAGGTAGGCGACGTCGGCCAGCGTCGAGCCGCTCCGCTCCACCGCCGTTCTCGTGACCTCCACGAACCTCTCCACGGCGATCGGATCGAGCCGCGCCTTCATCCGGGCCGGATCGACGACGTCCAGGGCGTGCATCCCCCGCTCCAGGGTCACGGCCGAGGGCGGATGGACCGAGCCGCCCGCGGGGATGAGGACGTCGTCAGAGAACGAGCCGTCGGTCACCACCGCGGTGGCCAGGATCTCGTGCACCTCGGGCCCGCGCCCGACGAGCGCCGCCGCCGCGCCGTCGGCGAAGTTGAAGGCGAAGCGCGATCGCTCATTGCGGTAGTCGATCACGGACGACTCGCGGGAGGCGCCGACGAGGAGCACGCCGGGCAGGTGAGGATCGGCGACGAGCATGTCGCGCGCCACCTTGAGCGCCAGCGGTCCGCAGGCGCTGGTATCCATCAACTCCAGCGTGAACGCCTCCCCCAGCCCGAGGAGGTGCTGGATCTTCGGCGCCACCGACCAGAGGTAGTAGTCCTTGTGCGCGCTCCCGAAGTACACCACGGCGCCGATGCGGCGTCCGGATTCCCGGACCAGGGGCTCCGCGGCGCGGGCCGCCATGGCGGAGACGTGCTCGTCCGGCGCGGCGATGTGCTTCTGGCGCAGCCCGAACTTCTGCTCCACGATCTCGCGGGGGATCCCGGTCGCTTCTGCGATCTCGGCGCTGCTCTGGACCGCGGCCGGGAAGTAGGTGCCGATGCCCGCGAGACCGACCGGCGCGGTCTTCATGCCTGGTTCAACCCGTGCAGGATGAACGACATCATGTCGTTGACGACGCGCTCCTCCGGCCCGCCCTTCTCCCAGAGCACCCAGCGCATCCCGACGAAGTCCCCGATGCCCATCAGGCAGAAGGCCAGGATCTCGGGGTCCAGGGCCCGGACCTCGCCGCGGCGCTGCGCCGCGCGCAGTCCGGCGATGTAGCCGTCGGCGAAGTGCCGGTAGTACCACCGGAACAGCCGGGGGTCGACGAACTCGGCCTGGCGGACGATGCGGTACATCGCCCGGTGCCGGCCGATGAAGCGGAAGAAGGCCTGAAACCCCTCCCGCTCGACGGCCGCCCGGTCCGGAAGGTGCGCCACCGCCTCCTGGATGGCGTGGCGCAGCTCCCGGCTGCGCTGGCGGACGAGCTCGGTGAAGACGGCCTGTTTGCTCGGGAAGTAGATGTAGAAGGTCCCCTGGGCCACGCGGGCCCGGCGGGTGATGTCGACGATGGAGGTCCCGAAGTACCCGCGCTGGCCGAAGGCGGCTTCCGCGGCGTCCAGCAGGCGCTGGCGGGTGCGCTGGCCTCGCGCCCCCTTCGGCAGGGAAGGGCGGCGGAAAGCTGACAGGTGATTCACCTCTCAGTTTCGCGGTCCGGCGGTGGTTCTTCGCCGGACCGCGGGTCCTCTCCTGTGGGCAGGGTCTGGTCACCGGGGAGCGTAACGCCGGTTCCGGACCTCGCCGGTCATCAATCACATGGGGCGTGCTATAATCGAGCCGTTACCCGGAGACTGATATGCGTGATCAGTACGGCCGCGAACTGACCGATCTCCGCATCTCGCTCACCGATCGCTGCAACCTGCGCTGCGTCTACTGCATGCCCGCCGAAGGCATCGACTTCCGGCCGCCGGAGGAGCTGCTGCAGGACGACGAGCTGCTGCGGATCGTCCGCGTGGCCGCGGGCCTGGGCCTCAGCAGGATCCGCCTGACGGGGGGAGAGCCGACGGTACGGCCGCACCTGGTGTCGCTGGTGCGGCACCTCCGCGCGATCCCGGGGATCGAGGACATCGCCCTCACCACCAACGGATTGCTCCTGGACCGGCTGGCCGCGCCGCTGGCGGAGGCGGGGCTGCGGCGTGTCAACGTCAGCCTGGACACGCTGGATCCGGCGAAGTTCGCGGCGATCACGCGCGGCGGGCGAGTGGATCAGGTCACCGCAGGCATTGCCGCGGCGGAGGCCGCGGGTCTGATCCCGATCAAGATCAACGCCGTCGTCGTGCGCGGCTTCAACGACGGGGACGCGGCGGCGCTGGCCGCCCTCACCCTGGATCATCCCTGGGAGATCCGCTTCATCGAGATGATGCCGTTCAGCACCGTGGGCGATTTCGCGGAGGCCGGCGTCGTCAAGTCCGAAGAGACGATGGCAAGGATCGAGGCCGCCCTGGGCACGCTCAGCCCGATGGATCTATCCGGGGACGACCCCGCGCGGACCTACCGGCTGCCGGAGGCAGCCGGTGTCATCGGTTTCATCAGCCCGGTCAGCAACCCCTTCTGCGCGAAGTGCGGCCGGCTGCGGCTCACCGCCGACGGGCGGCTACGGCTGTGCCTGCTGCGGGACGATGAGGTGGACTTGCTGACGCCCCTGCGGGCGGGCGCCACCGACGACGAGCTGCGGGAGATCTTCCGCGCCGGGGCGTTCCGCCGGCCGTTCGGGCACGCCCTCGCCGAGCAGCGGTACCCCCAGGCCAGGGCGATGATCCAGATCGGCGGCTAGGTCCCCGTCAGTCATCCTCCGGATCGACGAGCTCCTCTTCCTTCGGCCGAAACACAGTCCCGCAGTACGGGCAGACCGCGCCGCTCTCCTCGGCGGAGGCCAGCAACATGAAGATGCGGCGGCAGGTCGGGCACTGGATGCGCAGCATGGCCGTAATCGATGTTGAGATGAAAACGGGGATGAGACGCGCTCATCCCCTCACCCCGCGGTCCGCGAACGTGAAGCCGGCTAGTCCTCTTCGCCCTCCAGATTGCGCTCGAGCTTGCGCTTGACCCGCTGCAGGGCGTTGTCGATCGACTTCACGTGGCGGTTGAGCTCGTCGGCCATCTCCTGGTAGGACTTGCCCTCCAGGTAGGCGGTGAGCACCCGGCACTCCAGCTCGCTGAGGTTCTTGCGGATGCGCTCGCGCATCGTGGCCGAGGCTTCCTGGTTGATGACGAGCTCTTCCGGATCGCTCACCTTGATGCTGCTGATCACATCCAGCAGGGTGCGGTCCGAGTCCTCGTCGTAGATCGGCTTGTTCAGCGAGATGTAGGAGTTGAGCGGGATGTGCTTCTGCCGGGTGGCCGTCTTGATCGCGGTGATGATCTGACGCGTGATGCAGAGCTCGGCGAACGCCCGGAACGAGGAGAGCTTGTCCGCCCGGAAGTCGCGGATCGCCTTGTAGAGCCCGATCATTCCTTCCTGGATGATGTCTTCGCGATCGGCCCCGATCAGGAAGTAGGCTTTGGCTTTGACCCGGACGAAGTTGCGGTACTTGTTGATGAGGAATTCGCTGGCGTGGTCATCGCCGCCCTTCGCGCTGGCAACCAGTTCTTCATCGAGCATTTCGGTGTACGACGGAGCTTCACGACGCGCTAGGGCCATTCCCGCCTCCGCGACGAAGGTTCGGGGTCATTATACGAACAGCCCCCAAACGCGTCAAGCAGATTGTGCGCGGATCGCCGCGCTAGTGGCGGGCGCTGAGCCGCCGCGCCTTACCGCTGCCGACCCTGATCGTGCGCGGCACGGCGCGGTAGACGCTGCGACCGATGAAGTCGCGGCGCACCACGGTGCCATGCACCGTGACCACGCGCCAGGTCTTGACGCGGTAGCCCGGCTGGGCGTCCTGGGCCACGACCACCCCTTCGTCCAGCTTCGGATCATACTTCGTCACCGCGCCCTCCGGCGGCGCCACCTCGCGGTAGTCCGTGACCACCACCTCAACCTCCTTCCCCTCCTCCGGAGTGCCGAACGCGGTGACGGTGAGCCTCCGCCCGACGAGCTCGGCCCACAGCAGGACGTGATGTCCGGAGGTATTCCGGAAGCGCAGGTCGATCTGGTCGTAGACGACGGTGGCGTCCCGACCCAGCGGCAGATAGGCCACCGGACGGCTGTGGTTGGCGCGGCTCTCGATGGCGAAGTCGGCCAGCAGCGCGACGTTGAACAGCGTGCTGCTCACCTGGCAGACGCCGCCGCCGTCCCCGGCGACGAGCTCGTCGTCGATCAGCACCGGGGCTTCCAGGAAGCCGCGCTCGACGGTGCGCGGCCCGACGACGTCGTTGTAGGAAAAGGTCTCGCCCGGCGCCAGGATGCGGCCCCGGATGAGGCTGGCCGCGAGCGCGATGTTGTGGACGCGGTTGGCGTCGCCGGCCACGGTCGTGGTGAATCGGGCCAGCGGGACCCGCAGTTCCTTCGCCTCGGCGGTGGTGAAGCCCGGCTCGGCCACGGTGACGACGGCGTCCGCCCGGACGGCGCCGGCGGCGATCGCCGCCGCGATCTGCCGCACGGTGGCCTCGACGTCGAGCGTACGCCCCGCCCGGCCCGGATGGACGATCACGACCGCGCCGCGCTCCACGGTGACCTGGGCGTCCTGCGGCTGGGGGGCGACCTCTCCGGCCAGACCGGCGATCAGACGCCGCAGGGCCCGGCGATCCAGGGTGCTGCGGAGCGGCACCTGCTCACCGTCGGTGGCCAGGCGAATCATCGTCAGAGCGCGCTGCCACCACGGTCCCACCCGGCCGAGGTTGAGCGCCTCCTGGACGGCCTCGTCGATCAGGATGCGCAGGCCGAGTTCGGTCTGGGTGAGCTCGATCTCGTCGGTCGCCAGGCCGACGATGACCGTGCGGCTCAGGGGATCCTGCGAGCGCTGCCGGAGGAGGGCTGTGGCCTCCACCGCCGTCAGGCCACCCACGGGGATATGTTCGATGAAAACCCCAGGGAGGATTCGCGCCGAATCGAAGACCCCGGCCTGGGCCAGGACCACCGCCGCGCCCACGCCGAAGCCCACGACAAGCACACCGAGACCCGCCAGCCCCCGCTTCATGTCCCGTCCCGAGCGATTACGTGCTTCGCGTCCGGTTGTGCACTCCCTCGGTCAACATCTGCCGGATGGCTTCATAGAGAAGCACGCCGGCTGCCACGGACACGTTGAGCGACGCAACCTTTCCCCGCATCGGTAGACGGACCAGCAGGTCGCAGTGTTCCCGGACCAGCCGGGAGATGCCGCGTCCTTCACCGCCCAGCACCAGGGCCAGGGGCGGGACCAGACGGGCGGCGTGATAGACGTCCGGAGCCGCGGCGTCGGCGCCGACAACCCAGAGACTGGAGTGCTTCAAGAACTCGATCGCCCGCACCAGGTTCGTCGCGGTGGCGACGACGACGTGCTCGACCGCACCGGCCGAACTCCGGGCCACGGCCGGGGTCAGCCCCGCCGCGCGATGGCGGGGGATGACCACGCCGTGCACGCCGGCCGCGTCTGCGGTGCGGATGATCGCCCCGAGGTTCCGCGGATCCTCCACACCGTCCAGGACGAGCACGAAGGGCGGTTCCCTGCGTCGCCGGGCGACCTCGAGGATCTCGTCCAGGTCGGCCGGCGCCCGCGCGGCGACGAGCGCAATCACGCCCTGGTGGGTGGCTGAGGTGTGGGCATCGAGGCGGTGAGGATCGATCGACTGCACAACGACGCCCCGCCGCTTCGCCTCGCGCACCACCTCGCGGATGACCGCCCCGTGGGCCGTGCGGGCCAGGAGGATCTTGCGGAGAGGTTGGCCCGCGCGCAGCGCTTCCAGGACGGCCCGCCGTCCCGGAACGACCTCCTCGTGGTCCTGGGGCATCTCAGCTTCCGCGCCGGGTGCCGTCGCGGCCGGCCACCCGCCAGCGCGGGCCGGTCGGCAGGTCCTCCACATGGACGCCCGCCTCGAAGAGGCGGTCGCGAATCCTGTCCGCGGTTGCGAAGTCCTTGAGCCGTCGGGCGCGCTCCCGTCCCTCGAGAATGTAGGTCAACTGGTCGTTGAACGATGGTCCAGGCCGTGAGGGGAACAGGTGCGCCGCCTCCTGGTGCAGCGCCGAGGCAAGCGCGCGCACCCGCTCAGGGACCTCTGGATCCGCGGTTTCGGTCTGAATAGACAGGCCCAGGACGCCGAGCATCCGGTCCAGGGCGGCCGTCGCCGCATCGAGCCCCGGCTGCAACGCCGCGGCGGCGATCTCCCCCTTCAATGCCCGGTCGGTCTCGCGGTTGAGTTCGGCGACCAGGTCGAAGACGGCCGCCAGGGCGCCGGAGGTGTTCAGGTCGTCGTCCAGCGCCCCGTCGAACTGCGCTCGGTAGCGCCGCGCGGCGTCGGCCAACATGTCGGAAGCCGGACCGGCCGCAGGAGTCCCCACCCGCCGCCGCACAGTCTCCGCCGAGACGAGCGCAGAGCGGATCCGGTCCACGGCGTGCGCCGCTTCGTCGAAGCGGGCCGGGTCGTACTCCATCGGCTTGCGGTAGTGCACCGAGACGAGGACGTAGCGGACGACCTCCGGCGGGAAGGTACGCAGGGCCTCCGTCACCGCCACGTAGTTGCGCTGGGACTTCGACATCTTCTCCCCGCCCAGCTGGAACATCGCATTGTGGATCCAGTAGCGGGCGAACGGCTCCCGCCCGGCGTAGGCCTCGGACTGCGCGATCTCGTTCTCGTGGTGCGGGAAGATCAGGTCGTCCCCGCCGCCGTGAATGTCGAAGCCCATCCCCAGGTACTTGAGCGACATCGCCGAGCACTCGATGTGCCAGCCGGGCCGGCCCCTGCCCCACGGACTGTCCCACTGCGGTTCGTCCGGTTTGGCCCGTTTCCACAGGGCGAAGTCCGCCGGGTGCCGCTTGAACTCGCCCGGCTCCACGCGCGCCCCGGCCCGCAATTCCTCGAGGACGCGGCCGGAGAGCTTGCCGTAGCTCGGGAGCTTCGTCACATCGAAGTACACGTCGCCCTCGGCGTAATAGGCAAACCCCCGCTCGACCAGCACCTTGATCATCTCGATCATCTCGGCGATGTGTTGCGTGGCGCGCGGCTCGACATGCGGCGGCAGGATGTTCAGCGCCTCCGTCGCGCGGCGGTACTCATCGGTGTACGGGCCGGTGATCGCCTCCGGGGAGACGCCCTCGGCCTGCGCCCGGGCGATGATCTTGTCCTCGACGTCGGTGATGTTCTGCACGTGGGTGACCGCGTATCCCCGCGCCTCCAGGTGGCGGCGGAGGACATCGAACACGACGGCGGCGCGCATGTGCCCCAGGTGCGAGCTGTCGTAGACCGTCGGCCCGCAGACGTAGATCGCCGCCTTGCCGGGCTCGCGCGGCACGAACTCCTCCGTCCGCTTGGTCAGGGTGTTATGCAGGCGTAGCGGCATGAGCGTGACCTCTACTGGGACCGGGGGATCTCGATCGCTTCGAGCTCCGCGCACAGCTCCCACTGGGTGCGGGTCCGCAGGGTGCGGGGATCGCGCAGACGGACGCGCCGGAGGTCCACCGCGCCTTCCTCCGTCACCGCGCGCACGTGCATCTCCCCGTACTCATATCGGGTCTCCACGATCTTGATCACGCGGTGGAACCGGCCCGCCCGCCAGAACCCGGTCACGCGCGGGTGGACGGCCATCGGCCGGTCCAGCTCGACGGCCACGGGCTCGCTCATGGCCGCGCGCTCGAGGAAGAGCAGCCGGGGCAGGACCGGGTCAGCGTCGGCGCGAGACCGTGGCGACGGCATACGCTGCGATCCCCTCCCCTCGTCCCACGGCGCCCAGCCCTTCCGTGGTCGTGGCTTTGATGCTCACCGCGTCGCTGTCGATTCCCAGCAGCGCGCCGATCCGTCCCCGCATCCGGGGAATGTGCGGCGCGAGCAGCGGCGCCTCGGCCAGGACGACGGCGTCCAGGTACGCCACCGTCCACCCCGCATCGGCCAGCATCGCGCCGACCCGGGCGAGCAGCGCTCCGCTGTCCGCGTCTTTGTAGGCGGCCGCTCCCGGCGGAAAGTGCGTCCCGATGTCCCCGAGCCCTGCGGCGCCCAACAGCGCGTCCATCACCGCGTGGAGCAGCACGTCGGCATCGGAATGACCGGCCAGACCCAACGGATGGGCGATCCCGACGCCGCCCAGGCGCAGGGGCCGTCCCGGGACCAGCCGGTGGGCGTCCATCCCGATGCCGGTGCGGACGGTCATGCTCCCTCCACCGAGGTAGAACTCGGCCAGGGCGAGGTCATCCGGAACAGTGATTTTGACGTTCGTCGGGGAGTCCTCCACCATCCGGACCGGGTGGCCCAGCCGTTCTACCAGCACGGCATCGTCGGAGCCCCGGAAGCGGTCCGCCGCGGCGCGCTCGTGGGCCTCGCGGAGCAGAGCCGGGCGGAAGGCCTGCGGCGTATGCGCGATCCATAAGGCCTTCCGGTCCACGGTCGCCGTGGCCGCGCCCTTCCGGACCGACTTGACCGTCTCCCGGAGGGGGAGGCCCGCCGAGGCGGCGCCGGAAGATGCGGCGGCCCGGATGACCTCGGTGATCACCTCAGGGCGCACGAGCGGGCGCGCGCCGTCGTGTATCACGACGACGTCAGGATTCCCGAGCCGCGCCAGTCCGGCGGCCACCGAGGCCTGCCGGTCGTCGCCTCCGGCCACGACCGCGGTCGGACGATGCAGGTCGCAGCTCTGGACCACTCCCTCCCCGTCGGCCAGACGGTCCTCGGGAACGACCACGATGATCCGCGCCACCGCCGGGCAGCGCCCCACGGCGCGCAGGGTGTGTGCCAGCAGGGGCCGACCCAGCAGGGGAACGAAGGCCTTGCCGTGCGGGGCGCGCAGGCGCCGGCCCCGGCCCGCGGCGACGACGATCGCTTCCACGGGGCGATCGGTCATCGCCGCTCGGCTGAGGGCTGGACGCCTTCCTTCGGCCGGCCGAAGATCATCCGGCCGGCCACGGTCTGCAGCACGCTCGTGACGACGATCTCGAACTTCTCGCCAATGTACTTCTTGCCGCCCTCGACCACCACCATCGTCCCGTCGTCGAGGTAGCCGATGCCCTGGCCCGCCTCCTTGCCGTCCTTGACGACCTGCACGGTCAGTTCCTCACCCGGCAGGACGATCGGCCGCAGCGACTGTGACAGTTCATTGATGTTCAGGACGCGGACCCCCTGCAGTTCGGCGACCTTGTTCAGGTTGAAGTCGTTGGTCACGATCCAGCCGCGCAGTTGCTTGGCCATGGCCACCAATCGCGCGTCCACGTCAAGCCCGGTGTCTTTCGGGTCATCCACGATCTGCACGGCCTCCAGTTCCTGCTGCAGGCGGTGCAGGATGTCCAGCCCCCGCCGCCCGCGGTTCCGGCGCAGGGTATCCGAAGAGTCGGCGATGCGCTGCAGTTCGTTCAATACCGAGCGTGGGACGACCAGCGGCCCCTCCAGGAATCCCGCCTTGACCACGTCGGCGACGCGGCCGTCGATCACCACGCTGGTGTCGAAGATCTTCGGCACCCCCCGCCACCGGCCCCGGTCCCGCCCTTCGCCCCGCTCCAGCCGCAGGAGGGTGCCGGTGACCTCCTCGCGCCGCTGCATCACCACATGGAATCCGAGGTAGCCGAAGACCAGCACGGCCGCCAGGAAGAGGTAGACGCCGATCCCGGGGATCCTGGACAGCGGATACCCCACCAGGAAGGCGATGACCAGGCCGCCGGCCAGTCCGGCGGCGCCGAGCAGGATGTCGCGCAGAGAGACCCGCGCCAGGGCGGAGAGCACCCACCCCATCAGGCGCTCGAACCACCGCCAGAACCACAGGGCCAGCATGGACCCGAGCAGCCCGCCCCCGAGGAGGCCGATAGCCGTCAACGGAATCCGCACCGGGTACAGCCGGGGCAGGGCGAGGACGATCTCGCTGGTGACCTGGGCTCCCACCACGGCGCCGAGGAGCGCGCCGGCCAGACGGATGATGATCGACGACATGAGTGCACCGAGCCCCTTCTCTATCACTATACCGCATTCAGGGAACAGAGAGGTCGCACGGAACGGGCGGATTTCTTGACGTCGTTTTCCCGCGTCCGTATAATGCAACTCGCAGTTCCCTTGCACAGCAGTCTCTGGTGTGCGCCGGGAGGGACGCATGAAGGACACCGACGAGATACCGTTCCAGGACGCCGTCTCGCAGTATCTCCTCCGCCATCGCAGTATCCTCGATGTCCAGACCAAGCTCGCCGAAGCCGCCTCCCGCGTGAACCGCGCCGTGGCCAAGGCCGTGACGACCTGCGGCTGCATCACAGTCAACGCGGGGAAACAGCGGTTCCCGGCGGAGGTGAGTCTGCGCGAGCTCCAGCCGTTCATGTCCACGCACCTGCAGGGCACCCTCTGCGAGCGGTGCCGCGAGGTCGTGGAGACCGAGATCGGCACGTCGCTGTTCTACCTGGCGGCGCTGTGCAGCCTGCTCAACCTGAACCTGAAGGACGTGCTGATGAAGGAGTACGACCGGGTCAACGCCCTGGGGATCTTCAACCTGACCTGAGCCTCCGGCTCATGGAATGAGCCGGGCCAGGGCTTCCCCGATGTTCTCGACCGGGACGGCCTCCAGGCCGTCCCGGCGGCGTTCTTCACTTCCCTGCCGTGGCACCACGACACTACGGAACCCCAGCCGTGCGGCCTCCGCGATCCGCCGTTCCAACTGCCGCACCGCGCGGATCTCCCCCGCCAGACCAATCTCACCCATCGCCACCGCGGCCTCGTCCACCGGGCGGTTGCGGAGGCTGCTGGCCACGGCCGCCGCGACGGCCAGGTCCGCGGCGGGATCGTCCACGGTCACCCCTCCGGCCACGCTGACGTAGACGTCCTGACTGCCCAGATGCAGCCCGGCCCGCTTCTCCAACACGGCCAGCAGGACGACCAGACGGTTGTAGTCCACTCCTGAGGCCGTGCGGCGCGGCATGCCGAACACCGTCGGGGCGACCAGGGCCTGGATCTCGACGAGCAGCGGGCGGGATCCTTCCAGCGGGCAGGCCACCGCCGCGCCCGGAGCCTCCCGCGCCCGCTCGGACAGGAACGCCGCGGAGGGGTTCGGGACCTCATGCAATCCGTCCCCGCGCATCTCGAAGACCCCGACCTCATTGGTGGAGCCGAAGCGGTTCTTCGTCGCCCGCAGGATCCGGTAGGCGTGGTGCCGGTCGCCCTCAAAGTAGAGCACCGTGTCCACGATGTGCTCGAGCACGCGCGGGCCGGCGATCTGCCCTTCCTTCGTGACGTGGCCGACCAGCAGCACGGTCGTCCCGGTGGTCTTGGCCAGGCGCAGGAGGTCGGCCGTGCATTCCCGGACCTGCCCGACGCTGCCGGGCGCGGAGCCAAGCTCGGGCTTGTAAATCGTCTGGATGGAGTCGATGACAAGAACGGCGGACTGGGTGGTCCCGCAGGCCTGGACAATCGCCTCGAGGTTGGTCTCGGCGAAGAGCAGCACTGACGGCGCGGCGACGTTCATCCGCTGGCCGCGCAACTTGACCTGCGCCGGTGACTCTTCGCCGCTGACGTAGAGCACGGTCTGCCCGCCTGCGCCCAGGGCACCCGCGACCTGCGTGAGGAGGGTCGACTTGCCGATGCCGGGCTCCCCGCCGATCAGCACCAGAGAGCCCTTGACCAGACCGCCACCCAGCACGCGGTCCAGTTCGCTCATGTCCGTACTCGTCCTGGGCTCGCGGGCCTCCGGGACCTCGGTGATCGGGATCGGCACGGAGACCGACACGCCGGCATCCCGGCGGGATGGCTCGGGTGTGATGGCCTCCTCCACAAAGGTATTCCACTCCCCGCAGTTCGGGCAGCGCCCCAGCCACTTCGGCGAAGCGTGCCCGCAGGACTGGCAGACGAACTGCACGCGGATGCGGGTCATGCCTCCCTCTTCACGACGAAGGGCCCGGTCTCTTGCCGGGCCCTCCGGAGTCTGTGACGGACGTGTTCGGTCCGCGCTATTCGCCCTTGAGCGCCGGTTCCGGCGCGCGCTTGCGTTCGAACACCAGCCGGCCGTCGCGGGCGTCCACCACGACCGTGTCGCCCGAGTTAAAGTTGCCGCGGAGGAGCTCGTCGCTGAGCTGATCCTCGACCAGGCGCTGGATGGCCCGCCGCAGCGGCCGCGCCCCGAACGTCGGGTCGAAGCCCTCCCTGGCCAGCAGCTCCTTGGCCGCGTCGGTGAGCTCGAGTTCCATGTTCTGCCCGCGCAGCTCGCGCTGGACGCGGGCGATCAGGATGTGCACGATCGCCTTGATCTGGTCGCTCGTGAGCGGCCGGAAGATGATCACCTCGTCGATGCGGTTGAGGAACTCCGGCCGGAAGGTCCGGCGCAGCTCTTCCGTGATACGCTCCTTCATCCGCTCGTAGGCCACCTCCATCGTGGAGTGCTCGGCGGTCAGCGGCCGGAAGCCGATGGCCACCTCCTTCTCCAGGATCGGGGCGCCGACGTTGCTGGTCATGATGATGACCGTGTTCTTGAAGTCCACGGTGCGGCCCTGGGCGTCGGTCAGGCGGCCGTCGTCCAGGATCTGCAGCAGCACGTTGAAGATCTCCGGGTGCGCTTTTTCAATCTCGTCAAAGAGCACCACCGAGTACGGCCGCCGCCGGACCTGCTCGCTGAGCTGGCCGCCTTCTTCGTAGCCGACGTAGCCCGGCGGGGAGCCGACCAGGCGGCTGATCGTGTGCCGCTCGCTGTACTCCGACATGTCGATGCGGATCAGCGCGTTCTCGTCGCCGAAGAGGAACTCGGCGAGGGCCCGGGCCAGCTCGGTCTTGCCCACGCCCGTCGGACCCAGGAAGATGAAGGAGCCCACGGGCCGGCGGGGATCCTTGAGCCCGGCGCGGGCGCGCCGCACCGCCTTGCTCACCGCGCGCACCGCCTCCTCCTGACCGACGATCCGCTCGTGGATCGACTCCTCCATCCGCAGGAGCTTCTGGCTCTCCTCCTCCACCAGGCGGGTCACGGGGATGCCGGTCCATGACGAGACGATGTCGGCGATGTCCTCGCCGCTCACCGTGCTCACGTCGCGCCCCTTCTCCCGCTTCCAGGACGACTCCAGCTCCTCCAGCTTCTGGCGCAGCACCCGTTCCTTGTCGCGGAGCTGCGCGGCCTTCTCGAAGTCCTGGCTCTTGATCGACTCTTCCTTCTCGCGCTTGACCCGCTCCACTTTCTCGACGGCCTGGCGCACCTCTTGCGGCAGGAAGGAGGCCTGCAGGCGGATCTTGCTGGCCGCCTCGTCCATCAGGTCGATCGCCTTGTCCGGAAGGAAGCGGTCGGAGATGTACTTCTCGGCCAGCGTGGCCGCGGCGACCAGGGCCTCGTCGCTGATCGTCACCCCGTGGTGCGCCTCGTAGCGCTCGCGCAGGCCCTTCAGGATGTCGATCGTCTGCTCCACGGTGGGCTCGGCCACCAGGATGGGCTGAAAGCGCCGCTCCAGGGCGGCGTCGCGCTCCACGTACTTGCGGTACTCGTCCAGCGTCGTGGCCCCGATGCACTGCAGCTCGCCGCGGGCCAGGGACGGCTTGAGGATGTTGCTGGCGTCGATCGCGCCCTCCGCGGCGCCGGCGCCGACCAGGGTGTGCAGCTCGTCCACGAACAGGACGACCTCGCCCTGCGCCTTGCGGATCTCGTCCATCACCTTCTTCATGCGCTCTTCGAACTCGCCGCGGTACTTGGTGCCGGCGACCAGGGCGGCCAGGTCCAGCTGGACCACGCGCTTGTTGCGGAGCACCTCCGGGACGTCCCCGCGCACGATGCGCTGGGCCAGTCCCTCTGTGATGGCGGTTTTGCCGACCCCGGGTTCGCCGATCAGCGCAGGATTGTTCTTCGTCCGACGAGAGAGGACCTGAATCACCCGCTCGATCTCTCGCTCTCGCCCGATGACGGGATCAAGCTTGCCCTCGCGGGCCAGCTTGGTGAGATCGCGGCCGAACTCGTCGAGGGTGGGCGTCTTGCTGGTCTGCTTGGTGTAGGAGGTGGTCCCCTCCTCACCGAGCAGGTAGACGACCTGCGCGCGCACCCGCTCCAGGTCTGCGCCCATCGTCTCCAGGACGCGCGCCGCCACGCCTTCCCCTTCGCGGATCAGCCCCAGCAGCAGGTGCTCGGTGCCGATGTAGTTGTGGCCCAGCCGGCGCGCCTCGTCCAGGGCCAGCTCGAGGACTTTCTTCGCGCGCGGGGTGAAGGCGACTTCCTCGTAGGGCGTGCGCTCGCCGCGGCCGATCGCGCTCTCGATCTCGGCGCGCACGCGGTCCGGGGAGATGTTCAGACTCTCCAGGACCTTGCTGGCAACGCCCTCGCCCTCACGGATGATGCCCAGCAGGATATGCTCGGTCCCGACCGCGCTGTGATTGAGGCGCTTGGCTTCTTCCTGAGCCAGAATGATCACGCGCCGCGCGCGCTCGGTGAATCGCTCGAACATTGGACCGACCGTCCTCCTCTCCGCGGGAACGAAAGGTGCGTCGTCGGAGGCTCGATTAGCCGACTGATTCGGCCCCGGCGGAGTTCCCTCCTGCCATGGTCTACGCCGGCCGGCGGGAGTGCATTCCCGCGCCACCGGCATCATCCTCATCTGGCTTGTTCCCGGACGTGAGAAGAACCAGACAGCGGGGATTCAGGACGTGATCTTCAGGACGCTGTACTTCATCTTCCCCGCCGGGACGGTCACCTCGATGACCTCGCCGGCGCGCCGTCCCAGCAGCGCCCGGCCCACGGGCGATTCGTTGCTGATGCGGTCTCGATCGGGGTCGGCCTCCGCCGAGCCCACGATCGTGTAGGTGATCTCCTCTCCCGATCCGAGATCCTTCACCCGGACCGTGGAGCCGACGATGATCACATCCGGCGGCGCGCCGTGATTGTCGACGATCTTGGCGTTGCGCAGGAGCTGGTCGAGCTGGAGAATGCGTCCTTCCACGAACGCCTGCTCGTTCTTGGCGTCTTCGTACTCCGCGTTCTCGGTAATGTCGCCGAAGGCCTTACTGGCCTTGATCCGCTCGGCGATCTCCTTGCGCTTCACGGTCTTGAGGAACTCGAGCTCTTCCTCGAGCTTGCGCAGCCCTTCGGGGGTCAGGATGGGGTATTTCTGCTCGTCCGCCATCATCCGGCTCCTACCACTTGAAGAACAAGCACCGTAGGCCGGCATCCGACCTACAGCGCCCTCCCCGCCTGCTATCCGGTTCCCGCGCAAAAACATTGAGGGGTCGCCCCCTCAGGTGCCTGCGAGTATAGCCTAACTCTACGGACCCGTCAAGGACGAACAGGAGCGGGCCGCCGCCGTACGGCGGCGGTCCGGATCTTCTCCACCTCGTCTTCTCCGATCGCCCGTTCGAATCGCCGGAATCCGCTCATCTTGAATCCATGCTTCCGCGCCAGCTCGGCGATCTCCTCGACGCGCGCCAGGCTGATCTCCTTGCCGATCGTGAAGTTCTCGTAGCGGCCTTCCAGGGCCAGGAGGATCGTCTCCGCCATGCAGGCCTCGACCATGCGGGGCGGGAAGCCGAAGTCGAAGCCGAACTCCACCTCGCCGGGCACCTCGATCACCCCGCCGTCGATCACCAGGACGTCGTCCCGCCGCTCGTACACAAGTCGTGCGACGTTGCGCGGTCTGGCAACGTCGCACACCACCGAGCCAGGGCGGAGATACTCAGGCTCGATGAGGACGTCGGTGGCGGAGGACACCGTCAGCACAATCTCGGCGTCGCTCACCGCCCGGTGTACGTCGGTGTCCACCGCGATCTGTGCCTGGCTTCGGGGCTGCAGGCGGGCAGCGAGGGCCTCCAAGTTCTCCCGCGTCCGGGCGACAAGGACGACCCGCGCCACGGCGCGGGTCAACATTTCACTGCACGCGGCCCCGATCGAGCCCGTCGCGCCGATGACGGCCGCGGTGGCGTTGCCCGGGACGATGCGCATCCGCTCCGCGGCCAGCAGCGCCCCCTCCACGCCGGTCGCCGCGGTGTAGCTGTTTCCGGTCGTCACGGCGATCGACAGGTTGGCCGCCACGGTCAGGCCGCGGTCCCCGACGATCTTCGTGAAGGCGCCCAAACCGAAGATCTTTGCGCCGAGGGCCTCCGCCATCCGACCGGCCTGGATGAGCCGCCGATAGACGAACGCGAGCGGCGCGTGCAGCAGGGTCCGGGGGGTCAGCGGCAGCCCGATGAACCACCCTTCGGCGGTGGCGCCGGTCGCGGAGCGAATCCCGGTGATGTGCGACACCACCCTGGGCGGGATCCAGGTGAAGACGCGCTCCACCAGCGGCGCCGGGAGCCGGCGCGTCATCGGATACTTGCGGGCGAAGTCATCGATCCGCAGGGGGTGGATCAGGAAGGCGAATGTCCCGTGCGGCGGTGAGGAGGTCGAGATCATACCGCGGCTTTCTCGCGCCGCCAGGTCGACGGGGCGTACTGGGGATTCACCTCTTCGATCCTCGGCAGGAACCCCGCCCGCAGCGCCGTCTGGAGGTACTCCTCCGTGGGAATCTCCTCCGGCCGCTTCCCGGAAACGGCGACGATCACGCCCTGCAGCACGTTTGTGGCGAAGGAGCGCCCGCCCATGTCGGGGCCGTCCGTGATGAGGAGCCAGACGCCGCGCTTGCGGAGCTCCTCGACGTCGGTCTTCGTGATCGTCTGCGTCAGCACGATCCGACCGCGCAGGTCGTCCGGCATGTACCGGCGGATGAGGTGGAAGTCCCCCGCCAGCACATCCGCCCAGGCGAAGTAACGCGGATACTTGGGGGTGATCTGCTCCTGCTTCTTGCCCGTGGGGTAGAGGTATCTGATCGGCAGGCGGCTCAGCACCGGCAGCAGGATCGCGGCCAGGATTTGGACGGAGACCAGCGACCGCAACGGGATCGGGACGCCGAGGGCGAAGATCAGGTCGCCGAAGATGACCTCCGCGCCGGCCTCGCTGAAGGCTTCCGCCATGCCGTAGCGATCTACGGACGAGACCAGGACAACGCGCCGACCTGTGAACGAAATCCCCTTCTGCTTCGGGAGATAGTCGGTGATCAGCCACCGCTCCCAGGACGCCTTCAGGCCCCCGCCGTCGACGAACGGCGTGCGGCGGATGTTGCGCACCAGGTTGGCCGTCTCCCGGATGAGGTACTTGCGGTTCCCGGCGCGCAGGTAGAGGTCGGTGCCGCCCAATCCCAGGGCGTCCACCTTGCCGTCGAGCTCCTCGAGGAGCTGCTTCGCGCGGGCCACGTCTCCGTCCGTGCCGATACGCTCGATCACGATAGGCTGGCCCAGCACGGTGGTTTCGAAGCGGTGGTCCCGGGAACTGCTGCCGAGGCTGACCGAGACGACGCGTTTCATCGCCACGGTGTACTACGGCCCTATGCCGAGGAGTCCTGCCTGTGGCGGGAAGCCCTGCCCGGTGTCGCGGCCGAAGGGTTGGCACCGGGCGGTGTCCCCGTGCCCGCGGTCTCTGCCGTGTCCGGAGCCCGGTTCCGCTCATAGATGAGCCGCAGGCCTTCAAGCGTGAGCAGCGGGTCGTAGTGATCGAAGCAGCGGCACTCCTCCAGCACCACCTCGGCCCACCCTCCCGTGGCCACGACCGTGGCGCTGCCGCCGAGCTCCGCGCGCATCCGCCGGACGATCTCCTCCACCTGGCCGACGAAGCCGTAGATGATCCCGGCCTGCATCGCCGTCACCGTGGAGCGGGCGATCATGCTCTTGGGCGTGACGAGCTCGACGTGGGGGAGCTGCGCGGCATGCTCGGCCAGCGCCCGCACCGAGATGCCCAGCCCCGGCGCGATCGCGCCGCCCAGGAACTCCCCGTTCGCCGAGACGACCGTGTAGTGGGTGGCCGTGCCGAAGTCAACGACGATGGCCGGCCCGCCGTACTTCTCGAAGACGGCCACCGCGTTGCAGATGCGGTCCGCGCCGACCTCCTTGGGATTCTCGTAGTGGATGCGCATCCCCGTGCGGATGCCCGGACCGACGATCAGCGGGGAGACGCCGAAGTACCGCCGGCAGAGCCGCTCGAAGACGTCGGTGAGGGGCGGCACCACGCAGGAGATGGCCACCGACTCCACCTGGGCGAACTGCAACTCGATGTGCCGGAACAGCTCGCGCAGGATCATCGCGTACTCGTCGTCGGTCTTCTCCCGATCCGTGGCGATGCGCCAGTGGAAGAGGAGATCGGGGCCGCGGTAACCGCCGATCTTGATCTGCGTGTTGTTGATGTTGAGGGCGAGGAGCATTCAGCCCCGCTTCCGCGCCAGCGCCACCGCCCGGTACACCGGCACGGTGAGGGCCACGGCCAGGACGACCTCGGGCAGCCCATGGGTGGCGCCCACGACGAACGCGGCGCCCGCGGGGATGTACCCGAAGACGACGGCCAGCGTGAGGACGCCGACCGTGTTCGTCAGCGTTCCCGCCACCGCGGCGGCCGCCGGGGCGGCGTTCTCACCGCCGAGCACCCACCAGGCCAGGGCCGCGGCGACGACGCCGGCCACGAGGGCCATCCAGCTCTGCGCCGCGGTGACGGCCGCCACGCCGTGATACGCCCCGATCAGCCAGCTGGCCTCGATCTTCCCGGCGGCGAAGGCGGTCTCGAAGCGCTGCGCGCCTGGCCCGAGGATGGTGTAGATCGCCGCGCCCAGCACGAGGGCCGCGGTGCCGCGCGCGTAGCGGCGTTGCAGGGCGATGAAGACGAAGAAGGCGACCACGCCGATCAGGATGCGCGGCCCAAAGGCGATCAGCGGGTTCTTGAAGATCGGGATGGTCGCCCGGGTGAAGCTGAAGAACCCGAAGATCGCGCCGACCAGGGCGCCCACCACGGGACCCTCGAGCGTGGCGGCGATGATCACCGGGATGTGCATCGTCGTCGCGCTCCCGGCCGGCGTGGGCGCGGGGATGAACCCGATCCACGGGACCAGGCCCATGACGATGGCCACGGCGCCCAGGGCCGCGGTAATCGTGATCTCGCGCGTGGAAAGACGAAAACCCCTCCGGTCTGCGGGAGGGGCAAACTGGTTCTGCGCCATCGGTATCCCTCCGTTCCAGTCTCGCGCTGAGTACCGGACGGAGCCTGGGTGTCCTCAGGCTGCGCCGGGTCCGGCCCGTGCGGTGCCGGCCTCGTGTAGATCATACCACGAACGATGTCCGTTTCCGGCGGGCGGGGGCACGAGGGCCGTAGCGCCGCTTCGATACCGGGAGCATCCGGGCCGTGATCGTCGGCTCACCGACTCTGAGATTGGATGGGCCTTCGGGCCCCGAAGCGTGAACGCGGTATGATTGCCTGACCTGGTCGAGAGCTAACCGGCCAACCCCGGCACCCCTCCGGCGCTCTTCGCACGATGCACAGCGCGCTTCACCGCCTCGGCCACGACCTCCACGGCCGCGGCGCCGAGCGAGAGCAGGTGGGACGTCGCGTCTCCGATTGAGAGCGCGAAGACCGTGTCGCCGTCGAAGAGCGTGTGCACCGGGGAGATCACGCGGGCCAGCCCGTCGTGGGCGACCCGGGCCAGCCAGTTCGTGTCTTCCTTCGAGAGGCCGGCGTTCGTGGCGACCACGACCAGCGTCGTATTCTCACCGATCCCTGCGCCGCGGGGGACCTCCATGCGCTGCAAGGTCTTGGCCATGTCGACGAAGCCCGCTCCGCCGGGATCACGTGCCCCCGCCAGGATCCGGCCGGTGCGATCCTCCACCACGTCGCCGAACGCATTCACCACGACCAGCGCGCCGACGACGGCCCCGCCGGGCAGCGTGACGCTCCACGTCCCGACGCCGCCCTTCATGGCCAGGGCGACGCCGAACAGCTTGCCCACCGTGGCGCCGGTTCCGGCTCCGACGCTACCCTCCTCCACGACCGTGGAGGCCGTCCGGCACGCCTCGTAGGCCATCTGCGGTGTCGGCCGGGCGCGCCGGTCGCCGACGCGCAGATCGAAGATCACGGCGGCGGGGACGATGGGGACGCGCGGCGCGCCCTCCACGCCGGTCTCGAATCCCACGTTCCGCTCTTCGAGATAGCGCATCACGCCGTCGGCGGCGCTCAGGCCGAAGGCGCTGCCGCCGGTGAGCAGAATCGCGTGCACGCGTTGCACGAGGTTCATCGGGCGGAGGAGATCAGTCTCGCGCGTCCCGGGTGCCGACCCCCGGACGTCGACGCCACCCACGGCGCCGGCCTCGGTGAGCACCACGGTGCACCCGGTCAGCGCCGCCGTGTTCGTGGCATGGCCGACACGGATCCCAGGCACGTCAGTGATCGCCGCCATCTCGGCACCTCATCCCACGGCCTCGCGCACGGACACATCCCCGGCGACGATCCGCCGCGCGCCGCTGTGGGTCCGCACGACGAGCGCGCCGTCCCCGTCAATGTCTTCCGCCACTCCCTCCACGACCTCTGCGCCAAGCACCCGGACGTGACGGCCGAGGGTCAGGCAGCGCGCCCGCCACCGGTCCAGGACCTGGCCTGCCTCCGCGTAAACGAGGTCCACGCTCTGCTCCACGTGTACGAGCACCGCGCGCAGCAGCGGCGGCAGCGCGACCCCCAGGACGCCCCCCCACGGCGGCAGCGCCGCCGGGGGCGAGGAGGCGTTGATCCCGATCCCGGCGACGGCGTGGTCGGCAGCGGCCTCGAGCAGGATCCCCCCGACCTTCGCCCCGGAGGTGACGAGGTCGTTGGGCCATTTCAGCATGACCTGCTGCCGCGACGCCTCGGCCGCTCCCGACGCCGCACCGAGAGCCACGGCCAGCGAGAGCAGCGGCCAGCGTGCCGGCGGAAGGCGCGGGCGCAGGACCACGGACAGGTACAGTCCACCCGGCGGAGACGCCCAGGACCGGCCCAGACGACCGCGGCCCCGGGTCTGCTCGAGCGCGAGCACCGCGGTGCCCTCCCCCGCGCCCTCCTCCGCAAGCCGCCGCGCCAGATCGTTGGTCGAAGGCACGCTCTCGTGGACAAACAGAGGGCGCCCGAAGCGGGCCGTCGGAAGGTCCGCGATCAGGGCGCCCAGGTCCGGCCGCCTCGTCATCCGCGCTCGCTCAGCGGGAACAGCGACGGGAGCGCGGACCGCATCTCCGCGACCAGGGCGTCCAGGTTGTTCAGGTCGAGACGGTCGGCATTCACGGTGAGGATCGGGCACAGCGCGAAGCGTTCCGTCCACTCCGCATAGCGCTCGTTCAGTTGAGCCAGATACTCAGGCGGGATCCCCTGCTCGTAGTCCCGGGCCCGCCGGCGGATGCGCTCGAGCAGCGTCGGCACGGAGGCTTTGAGGTAGATGATGAGATCGGGGGGGTGGAGGAACTGCATCATCGTGACGAACAGTTCGTAGTAGTTCCGGAAGTCCCGCTCGTCCATCAGTCCCTGCAGGTACAGGTTGCGGGCGAAGATCTCGGCGTCCTCGTAGATCGTGCGGTCCTGGATCACCGAACCCGACGCTCTCGTGATCTGCTGGTGGTGCTGAAAGCGCTTGCTCAGGAAGAATACCTGGAGGTGGAAGCTCCAGCGGGGCATGTTCGCGTAGAAGTCGGGCAGATACGGATTCTCGTCCACGATCTCGTAATAAGGCCGCCAGCCCAGCTTCTCACTGAGCAGCGTGGTGATCGTGGACTTCCCGGACCCGATGTTCCCGCTGACCGCGACGAACCACTTCATGGGGATGTCCCCTCGACGGCAATGCGGACGATCTCCCGCAGATCATCCTCGGCGAAGATGTCCACGGCGTCGGTGTCCACCTGGAGCAACGCGGTCTCATCAAATTCCTCGAAGAACCGCTCGTACTCCTGGCACAACCGCTGCAGGTAGGCCGGGGCGATGGCCCGTTCGAAGGAGCGGTCGCGGTGCGCGATGCGCTGCCGCAGGGTGTCGAGGGTGGCGGTGAGGTAGATGACCAGGTCCGGCTGCACCGTCATGGGAGCGATCAGGGCGTACAGCCGCTCGTAGAGGTCCAGTTCGTGCTCGTCCAGGTTCATCCGGGCGAAGAGGCGGTCCTTGGCGAAGATGTAGTCGCTGATCACGGAGCGGCCGGCCTCCCGCTGCGCCTTGATCGCCCCCTGCTGGCGGTAGCGGCTGAGGAAGAAGAAGATCTGGGTCTGGAAGGCGTAGCCGCGGATGTCCTGATAGAAGTGGTGCAGGAAGGGGTTTTCCTCGACGACCTCCAGGACCTCGGCGGCCTGGATGCGGTCGGCCAGCAGCCGGGTCAGCGTCGTCTTTCCCACGCCGATGGGACCCTCCACGGCGACACAGATCCCGCTCGGCCGGGCGGCCTCCAGCAGCGGCCGCTGCGCGGCGCGAGGCGGTCGGTACCGCAGGGGCGGCGCCATCAGGACGTCACCCGGCTGACGTCCTGATGGGCGACCCGTCGGAGGAAGTCCCGCAGCGGGCGGCCGTCGGGCAGCGCCGCCTCCGGCGCGATCTCCAGCAGCGGGCGCAGGACGAAGGCACGCTCGGTCAGGCGCGGATGAGGAAGAACGAGGTCCGGCGTGGCGATCGCCACGCCGGAGTACATGAGGATGTCGATGTCGATGGTGCGCGGCCCCCAGCGCTCGGTACGGACGCGGCCGAGCGCGCGTTCGACCCGCTGGCACAGGGCCAGCAACCCCTCCGGGGGCAGAGCGGTCTCCACCTCCGCGACCAGGTTGAGGAATCGCGGCTGGTCGGTCTTCCCCACGGGGGCGGCGTCGTAGCGCGACGACCGGCGGACGACCGCGGCGCCGCCCTCCTCGAGGGCTCTCAGCGCCGCGTCGATCATCTCTTCCCGGTTCCCCAGGTTGGAGCCCAGGGAGAGAAACGCGCGGCCGCTCATCGCCGCCGGGTCATCTCTACCGCGGAGTAGGCGAGCGGGCCGGCCAGCATGACCGAGGGTTTGCGCAGGCGCACGGTCACGGCGTCGACGCCGTCGAGGGCCAGGATGCGGGCGGCGATCTCCTCGGCCAGCGCCTCGAGCAACTGCTTCGGCGGTCCCTCCACCACGGCCTGGACCGCCGCGTAGACATGGCGGTAATCAACCGCGTCGGCCGGGTCGTCGCTCTTGCCGGCCCGGCGCAGATCGCTTTCGACCTCGACGTCGACCACGAACTCCTGTCCGCGCCGGCGCTCGTGCGCCAGCGCGCCATGGTATCCGAAGAACCGCATCCCGGCCAGGATGATCCGGTCCCCGGTCACCGTCGCTCCCGTACCGCTCCGAGCGCGGCGTCCCGCAGGTGCGCCGCCTCCCGGCCCAGGGCGTCCGCGTCGCCGCGCAGCCCCGCGGCGAGGGTGTGATCCCTGATCGCGGCGGCGTTGATCTGGACGTTGTGCAGCGCACCGTGCACGGCCGCCTCCCCCAGCAGGGCGCTCACCGCGACGTCGCTCACCGCATTGGGATTGCCGGTGCGGGCCAGATCAGGGAGTAGCCTCAGCACGCGCAGCGTCTCCTCCATCACGCGCAGCGGCACCTCCGCCGCGCGCGGCAGCGTCGCCTGCACCGCCGCCTGGCGGGCCCGTTTCTGCTCCTCGGTGGCCCGCGGGAGGCGCATCGCCTGCATCACCGCGTCGAACGCCTGCGCGTCCTCCGCGGCGAGGGTGAGGAGCGCCCCCCGCACACGATCGGCCGTCTCGATCACGCGCGCGAATGCCGCATCGCCCCCGCCCTTCCCCGTCGAGAGGCGGGCGACCATCGCCGCGAGCGCCGCCGCCATCGCGCCGGCCAGGGCGGAGGCCGTGCCCCCTCCCGGCGTGGGATCCGCCGACGCCAGCCGGTCGAGAAACGTGCCGATCGCCATCTCTCTCATCCCGCCACCACCTTGCCCCGCTTGATCACGGCGTGAATGGGGTTGGTGCCGAAGGCCATCACCAGCTCGCGATAGTCGGTGAGATCGAGGATGACGGCATCCGCCGCCTTGCCCACCTCGAGACTCCCGACCTCTTCCGCCATTCCCACGGCATGCGCCGCGTTGATCGTCGAGGCCACGATCGCCTCCGCGGGGTCCAGGCCCATCCCGATGGACCCGAGGGCGATGACCATCGGCATCGAATACGTCGGGCTGGTCCCGGGGTTGAAGTCGGTGGCGAGCGCCACCGCGACACCCAGCTCGATCATCCGCCGGGCCCGGGCGTAGGGCAGGCCCAGGAAGAACGCCGTGCCGGGGAGCAGGACGGCTATGGTTCCCGTGGCGGCCATCGCCGACAGTCCCTCGTCCGCGGCGAAGAGCAGGTGGTCGGCGGAAATCGCCCCCACGGAAGCGGCCAGCGCCGCGCCGCCCAGGTCGGAGAGCTCATCGGCGTGGATCTTGGGATCCAGTCCGGCATCGGCGCCGGCCAGGAGGACTTCGCGCGCCTGTGCCGGGGTAAAGGCGCCGCCTTCGCAGAAGACGTCGCAGAACTCGGCGAGATCCTCGTCCACGACGGCGGGGATCATCTCCTCGATCACGGCGCGCACGTAGGTGTCGGGATCCGTCCGGTGCTCGGGCGGGACGGCGTGCGCACCCAGGAACGTCGGGATGACGTCCACGTCGTGAAGCGCGGTGAGGCGGTGGATGGCGCGCAGCATCTTCAGTTCGTCCTCCACGGCCAACCCGTACCCGCTCTTCGCCTCCACGGTCGTCGTGCCCAGGTGCAACATCCGATCCAGGCGTGCTCGCCCCAGGGCGACGAGTTCGTCCTCGGAGGCCTGGCGCGTCGCCCGCATCGTTGCGGCGATGCCTCCACCCCGCTGCGCAATCTCCTGATAGCTCGCCCCCTGCAGCCGCATGATGAACTCATCGGCCCGCGTTCCCGCGAAGATGAGGTGCGTGTGGGGATCGACCCACCCCGGCAGCACGACGCGCCCGCCCGCGTCGATCCGCCGACCGTCGGGAGCGAGGGCAACCTCATCGAGCACTCGGGCCGTCGGGCCGACGGCAACGATGACGCCCTCAGAGGCAGCCAGCGCGCCGTCCCGGACGAGCCCGAGGTCGCGCAGCGCCGCTCCCGTCCGGGGCCACTCGTTGGGGCCGGCCAGCGTGAGCAGCTGCCCGGCGTTGACGATGAGGAGATCGGCCGGCAGCTTCACTCCATCAGCTTGGCTTCCAGGATTTGCGCTCGATCGAAACCGCGCAGGCGGAGGTAGAAGCGGGCCACGTCGGCCACCGCGTCGAGCGGAATGAGCCCCACGATTTCGCTTTCCAGGATGTCGGCACCGTGGCGCGCGGCCTCCACGCGCACCAGTTCGAAGGCCCGGTGGACGGGCGTCCTGGTGTGGTCCAGGAGGTTCATCGACACCTGGGCCTGGCCGCTGGCGGCCTTCACGCCCATGGCCTGCACGTTCACCAGTCCGCCGGTGCTCTCGCGCACGGCGCGCGCGATCCGGCGCGCCACCTCGACGTCGGCGGTCGTCAGGTTGATGTTGTAAGCGATGAGCGGCCGCCGGGCGCCGACCACCGTCACGCCGGCGGTGGGATGGGCCACGGGATCGCCCACGTCCGGTGCCCAGGCGGGTTCGGCGAGTTTTCCCTTGAGCCCCTCGTACTCACCCTTGCGGATGTCCGGCAAGCGCCTGCGCTCCGCGCGGGTCGCCGCCTCCGCGTAGAAGTAGACCGGGACGCGGAGCCGTTCCCAGATCTCGCGCCCCAGGGCGTGCGCCGCGGCCACGCACTCCTCCATGGAGAGGCCGGCCACCGGCACGAGGGGAATGACGTCGACGGCGCCCAGGCGCGGATGCTCGCCCCGGTGCCTGTTCATGTCGATGAGTTCGACGGCCCGCCCGGCGGCGGCCAGGGCGGCAGCCCGGACCGCCTCCAGATCGCCGACGAAGGAGAGCACGCAGCGGTTGTGGCTGCTGTCGGCCTGGACGTCCAGCAGGCGCACTCCGTCCGTGGTTCGAATGGTCTCGGCGAGCGCCTGGATCACCTCCTCCCGGCGGCCTTCGCTGAAGTTCGGCACACACTCCACGATGCGCGCCACAGATCACCTCATCCCCGGACGTGCATCTTCTTCGCTGCGCAAACGATCTCCTCGACAGGAGCGCAGCGCGCGTCCACAGAAGGACCGGAGTCGTGCCCCCGATGAGACCGCCGAGCCCCCGCGCGCCACAGGAGCGCGATGATCGGCTCAGCCGTTTTCTCGCGCTCATCCTCCGTCACAAACCCGGGAGCGTCGGGATCGAGCTCGATCCGGCGGGGTTCGTGGACCTGGAGACGCTGGCCGCCGCGATCGCCGGTCAACCCGGGTGGGCGTGGGTCACCGCCGAGGCGATCCGCCGGCTGGCCCAGCGCGACACCCGCCGGTACGAACTGACGGAAGCGCGCATCCGGGCACGCTACGGTCACACCGTGCCGATCGAGACACCGGGGACGCCGGTGATGCCGCCGGAGTGGTTGTACCACGGTGCGCCGCCCGCCTCCCTTCAAGACCTGCGCACGTCGGGGCTGCACCCCCAGGCGCGGCAGTTCGTCCATCTCTCCGCCACACGACAGGATGCCCTGACCATCGCCCGGCGTCACAATCCCGATGCCGTCGTCGTCACGGTGCTGGCACGGCGCGCCGCCGAGGCCGGGGTCACCTTCTATCAGGCCAGCCCGGCAATCTACCTGACCCGCGCCGTGCCGCCGGAGTTCCTCCGTCTTCCCAACGATCCCGCGGACGCGTAGACTGATGCTATGCTGTCCGAGACGCTGGTCGCTGATGTCATGGCCCATGCGCTGCGGGGCGGCGCCTCATTCGCCGAGCTCTATGTGGAACGGTGGAGACGCCGGTACCTGCGGGTCCTCAACGGCGAGGTGAAGGAGGCGACCAGCGGGCTTGAGTACGGCGCCGGAGTCCGTCTCTTCTACGGCACCGAGGTGGCCTACGGCTATACGAACGATCTCTCCCCGCGGGCCCTGCTCGACGTCACGGGCAATCTGGTGCGCGCGAGAGGCGCCGTCGGCCGGGTGGACAGCCGGGGCGCCGGCGGGTTGGACTTCCGCAAGGCCGCGGCGCGTGGTCTGCACACGCCGCAGGTGCGGTTTGATGATCATCCCAAGCGATACCGTCTGGACCGGTTGCGTGAGGCCGACGCGGCCGCGCGCATCGCGCCGGAGATCGTGCAGGTGGAGTGTACCCTGCAGGAGTGGGAGCAGGACATCCTCGTCGCCAACTCCCTGGGGACCTGGGCGGAGGATCGCCGGGTGCGGAGCCGGATCGCCGTCAATGCGATTGCCCAGGAGAACGGGACGGTCCAGACCGGGACCGCCCTGGAGGGGTTGAGCGTCGGGCTGGAGCTCTTTGATCGCCATCCACCGCATGAGGTCGGCAGGCGCGCGGGGGCACAGGCCCTCACCAACCTCCGCGCGGGCCCGGCGCCGGCCGGGACGATGCCGGTGGTGATCGGGAACGGATTCGGCGGCGTCATCTTCCACGAGGCAGTCGGGCACCTGCTGGAGACGACCTCGGTGGCCAAGAAAGCCTCCGTCCTCTCCGACATGGTCGGGCAGCAGGTGGCCGGCCCGGTCGTCACCTATATCGACGACGGCACGACGCGGCACGGCTGGGGCAGCAGCGAGTTCGACGACGAGGGCGCGCCGACGCAACGGACCGTGTTGATTGAGGGCGGCGTCCTGAAGAGTTACCTGGTGGACCGCTGGGGCTCGCTCCTCACGGGATACGCGCCGACCGGATCGGGACGCAGACAGGACTACACCTTCGCTCCCACATCGCGGATGCGGAACACCTTCATCGCCCCGGGCGAGACCCCGCTCGAGGCCCTGTTTCAGCAGGTCGACCAGGGGCTGTATGCCAAGGCCTTCCGCGGCGGTCAGGTCAAACCCGGCTCCGGTGAGTACAACTTCGGTGTACAGGAGGCGTACATGATCCGCCGGGGGCGGATCGCGGAGGCCGTCCGCGGGGCGATGCTGGTCGGCAAAGGACCGGACACGCTGCGTCGCGTCGTCGCGATCTCGGGGGACCTGCGGACAGGGTCGGGCATGTGCGGCAGCCTCTCCGGCGCCATCCCGGTGGAGGTCGGGCAGCCCCATGTGCTCGTCTCGGAGATCGTCGTTGGAGGAGAGGGCGCGTGACGCAGGAGGAGGCCCGCCGGCACGTTCTGGGCAAGGCCCGGGCGCGCGGGGTGGCCGCGGAGGTCCTGGCCGAGATCGGCCGGGAGCTCACGGCCCGCGCCCACCAGCGGAAGCTCGAACAGCTCACCGAGGCGGTGCGCGGCGGGCTGGGTGTGCGGGTGGTGGTCGAGGGCCGGACGGGCTACGCGTACAGCGAGGAGCTCACCGCGGAGGCCCTGGACTGGATGCTGCAGGAGGCGATCGACAACGCCGGCCTGCAGTCCGAGACCGGAGGCTTCATTCCCGCCGGTCGAGCCGCAGGACACAAGGACCTCGTCGGCGAGGCGCTGCGCGGATCGCTCGAGGCGAAGATCCAGATGGCGATCGGCCTGGAAAGCACGATCCGCGAGGACGCGCGGGTGAAGCAGGTCCTCCACGCCTCTTACGCCGAGCGGGAGTGGAGCGTCGCCATCGCCTCGACGGAAGGCGCCGACGGATCCTACCGCCGTGGGGTCGCCGGGATGATCGCCTCGATGGTGATGCAGGACGGGACGAGCCGCAAGCAGGGCTTCGACGACGAGTGGTCGACCACGGCGGCCGCGCTCGAGCCGGGACGGACGGCGTTGGAGATGACGGAACGCACCGGGCGGCTGCTCGGCGCGAAGCCGCTGCGCACCGGGCGGTACCGCGCGTACCTGGAGCCGAAGGCGGCGGCCGCGATCCTGGCGGCGTTCACGCCGATGTGGAACGGGAAGAACGTCGCCGAGCGCAGGAGCCCGCTGGCCGGCCGGCTCGGCGAGTCCATCGGCTCTCCGCTCCTGACGCTCGTTGACGATCCGCTGCTCCCCGAGGGGCTGGCCAGCCGTCCGGTGGACGCCGAGGGGACGCCGGGACGCCGGACGGTCCTGGTGGAAGGCGGAGTGCTCACCTCCTACCTGACGAACTCGGAGACGGCCCGGACGCTGGGTCAGGAGAATACGGGACACGCCTGGCGCACCTACCGCGGCATCCTGTGGGTGGCGCCGACCAACCTCTACCTCGCCCCGGGAGCGGGGGTGACCTTCACCGACGGCGTCGTCGTCGCCGAGGTGATGGGGGTGCACGCCGGCACGAATGCCATCACCGGGGAGTTCTCCGTACAGGCGCTGGGACTGCGCGTCGAGGATGGCAAGATCGCCTACCCGGTCGAGAACTTCGCCGTCGCGGGGAACTTCCTCGCGCTCATGCGCGAGATCATCGCGGTGGGTTCGGAACTGAAATGGGTATACGCGGGACGGACCGCCTGCGGGGCGCCGATGATCGAGGTGTCGGCGCTGACCTTCGCCGGAGCCTGACCGCCCTCCGCCTTCGTATGCCGGTGTGGACGGTCAACGACCGCGACCTGTCCGCCTTTCCCCGCCTCAGGTTCCGGAGTCCTGGACCTGCTGCCGCTGGGCCAATCGCCCCGACCTGGCGCAGATTGATCTGGCGGATGGTATCAGGCCGGCGCGCTCCACCGCGACTGCCGGATGACGTCGAGCACCTTCTGGACCGCGAGGCCGTCGGCGAAGGTCGCCGCCGGGCTGATCGACATCCCATCGAGGACCGCGCTGATCAGGTGATCGGCGAAGCGCACGAAGGAGAGCCCCCACAGCGGCGAGTAGTCCATGCCGGGCGGCGCCGTCACCGTCTCTGCGTCGGTGAACTCGCGCCACTCCCCGCCCCGGCGCGCGCCCCACAGCCGCTCCTGCCCGTCCAGTCGCAGGCTCCCCTCGTCGCCCCAGAGCTCGACGCGCGGTCCTTCCTGATGCGCGGTCACGACACTGAGCAGCACCGTCCCCACCGCGCCCGAGGCAAATCGGAGAGAGAAGCTGGTGAAATCCTCCGAGGTCACGGGGCGTGTTCCACCTGAGACCGGACGCTCGCGGATGAAGGTTTCGGTCACTCCGGAGACGGCGGTGACCTCACCCAGATAGAAGCGCAGCAGGTCTACCTGATGGGAGGCCTGCGCACCCAGCAGGCCCCCGCCCTGCGACGCGTCCGCCCACCACGTCCACGGCCGCGTGGGATCGGCCCGGCTGCCGCTGACCACCGTGATCAGCGCGTGCCGCGGCCGGCCGATGAACCCATCGTCGATGAGCGCTTTGATCTTGCGGCGGTTGGGGTTGAAGCGAAGTTCGTGGTCGATGGCGTGGACGATGCCGGCGCCCTCCGCCTCGGTCAGCATCTCGACCGCCTCTGCGGTGTTCATGGCCATCGGTTTTTCACAGAGGACATGCCGGCCGTGGTGAATCGCGGCCAGGCACATGGGATGATGCCAGACGGGCTGGGGGGTGACGCTGACGAGATCGAGGTCCGCCTCGACCAGGTCCTCCCACCGGTCGAAGGCCTGCGGGATGTCGAAGCGCTGCGCGACCGCGGCTGCCTTGCCCGGCGTGCCGCTGGCCACGGCGACGACCCGCGCCCGCGGGTGGGCCTGGAATGCCGGGATCTGCACCTGGCTGCCGAAGCCGGTGCCGATGACGCCGATCCTTAGCACCATCGCTACACCGCGGGGAACTCGTCGACGCGGGAGAAGTGGATGACCGTCACGGTGTCGTCCGCGGAGATCTTGCGCCCGTAGATCTTGGCCAGGAAATCCACCAGCTCGTCGTGGCTGCGCAGCGACGGGTTGTCGCGCTGGATCTCCCGCGGGGTCACGGAGTGCAGCGGTTTGACCTCGATGCGGTCGATCACCGCGGCGGCGATCTTCTTCCGGGTCCCGAAGCGCTGGCCCACGGTGAGCCAGACGATCTGTCCTTCCTGGTACTTGTCCCGCTTGTCGCCCAACCGGATGGTGGCGGACTTGCGCCCGTCGCGCAGTTGTTCGGCGAACACGGATGAATAGAAGTTGAGGGCGAACACCATCGGACCTCCCACCGCCTGCGCCTCCAGGGAACAGTCTGGAGAAGTTCGACACAAGGGCCAGTTTCCTGTCGCCGGCCGGGCCCCTACTCCTCCAGCATCGGGATGCGCAGGCCGTGCCGGCGGGCGGCGGCGATCGCCTCCGGATAGCCGGCGTCGGCGTGCCGTATCACCCCGGAGCCGGGGTCGGTGGTGAGCACCCGCTCGAGCTTCTGGCCGCCGAGGTCCGTGCCGTCGGCCAGCACGACCTGGCCGGCGTGGATGGAATACCCGATGCCCACCCCGCCGCCGTGATGCACGGAGACCCAGGTGGCGCCGGCGCTCGTGTTGAGCAGGGCGTTGAGGATCGGCCAGTCGGCCACGGGATCGGAGCGGTCGCGCATCCCCTCGGTCTCGCGGTACGGCGACGCCACGGAGCCGCTGTCCAGGTGATCCCGGCCGATCACGATGGGCGCGCGGAGTTCCCCCGACCGGACGAGCGCGTTAAACGCCAGTCCCGCTCGCGCGCGTTCGCCATACCCAAGCCAGCAGATCCGCGCCGGGAGGCCTTGAAAGGGAACGCGCTTCTCAGCCAGGCGTATCCAGCGGGCCAGGGCCTCGTTCTCCGGAAAGAGCTCCAGGACAGCCTGATCCGTGCGCACGATATCGCCCGGGTCGCCCGAGAGCGCGACCCAGCGAAACGGCCCCCGGCCTTCGCAGAACAGCGGCCGGATGTAGGCCGGCACGAAGCCGGGATAGGCAAAGGCATCCGCCAGGCCCGCCGCCTTGGCCTGTCCGCGCAGGTTGTTCCCGTAGTCGAAGACCACGCTGCCGGCGCGGGCCATCTCCACCATCGCTTCGCAGTGTCGCGCCATCGAGGCCCTCGACCGTCGCACGTAGTCCTCCGGATGCGCGCGGCGCAGCGCCGGGGCCTCCTCGGCCGTGACCCCTTCGGGGATGTAGCCGCCGAGCGGATCGTGGGCCGAGGTCTGATCGGTGACGATGTCAAATCGCGCGCCGCGCCGCAGCAACTCGGGAAACACTTCGGCGGCGTTGCCGAGGAGCGCGACAGACCACGGTGTTCCGGTCCGCCGCGCCTCCTCTACCTGACGCAACGCTTCCCCCAGGTCATCGGTGGCATGATCCACCCATCCCGCGCTGAGCCTGCGATGGATCCTTGCCGGGTCCACCTCGACGACGAGGGCCACGCCTTCGTTCATCGTCACCGCCATCGGCTGCGCCCCGCCCATCCCGCCCAATCCCGCGGTGAGGACTCTGCGGCCGCGCAGGCTGCCCCCGAAGTGCCTCCGCGCCACGGCGGCGAAGGTTTCGTAGGTCCCCTGGAGGATGCCCTGCGTGCCGATGTAGATCCACGAGCCCGCGGTCATCTGCCCGTACATCATCAGCCCGAGCGCCTCAAGCTCCCAGAACGTCTCCCACGTGGCCCAGGCCGGGACCAGCATCGAGTTGCTGATCAGCACGCGCGGCGCCCACTCGTGCGTGCGGAAGATGCCCACGGGTTTCCCGGACTGCACGAGCAGCGTTTCATCGCCGGCGAGGTGCCGCAGGCTGCGCACGATGGCGTCGAAGGCCGCCCAGCTGCGAGCGGCCCGCCCGGTGCCGCCGTAGACGATGAGGTCGTCGGGTTTTTCTGCGACCTGGGGGTCCAGATTGTTCATCAGCATCCGCAGTGCGGCCTCCTGCGGCCAGCCCCGGCAGTTCAGCTGAGTGCCCCGAGGCGCGGTCACGCGCCGAGGGCTGTCCTTCGTTGTCATTCGAGCTCTCCGATTGCCGACTCGACCCTCCGCCGCAGCGTTCCCTCGGCGACGAGCCGCTTCCCCGCCGCCAGGTCGGGCGCCAGCACGCGATCGCCGGCCAGGGGCGGGACGACCTCGCGCACGGCGGCGCGGGCCGCGCCGGTCCCCGCGGCCGGGCGCAGCGGGGCCCGGAGATCCATGGCCTGGGCCGCGCAGAGCAGCTCGATGCCCAGGACCTGCTGGCCGTGACCGACCACGAGGAGCGCTTTGCGGGCCGCAGCCGCGCCCATGCTGACGTGGTCTTCCTGGTTGGCCGAGGTCGGGATGCTGTCCACGCTGGCGGGATGACTGAGCACCTTGTTCTCCGAGACGAGCGCCGCCGCCGTGTACTGGGCCAGCATGAAGCCGGAGTGCAACCCGCCGTCCCGGGTCAGGAACGCCGGCAGGCCGCTGAGATGCGGGTTCACGAGCCGCTCGACACGCCGCTCCGTGATCCCGGCCAGCTCGGCCGCCGCGATCGCCAGGACGTCGAGAGCCAGGGCCACCGGCTGGCCGTGGAAGTTGCCGCCCGAGATCACGCGATCCTCGGTGGTGAAGATCAGCGGATTGTCGGTGGCCGAATTCATCTCGATCTCGACCACGCGCGCGGCATACTCGACGGCGTCGCGGCAGGCTCCATGGACCTGCGGCATGCAGCGCAGGGCATAGGCGTCCTGGGCCTTCGCCCGGACCGGACCGGCGGCGAGCACCTCACTCCCTTCGAGCAGGCGGCGCAGATTACCGGCACTGGCCCGCTGGCCCGGATGCGGCCGCACGGCGTGGATCAGGGGGTCGAACGCCTCGGCGTGGGCGTGCAGCGCCTCGGCGGTCATCGCCCCGGTGATGTCGGCGCAGACCGCCAGCTGGCGGGCGTCGTGCACGGCGAGGGCACCGCAGGCGGTCATGAGCTGGGTGCCGTTGATCAGCGCCACGCCCTCCTTGGCGGCGAGGGCCACCGGCTCCAGACCCGCCGCGGCGAGCGCGCGGGCCGCCGGCATCGCGCCTGCGTCCGAGCGAATCTCCCCTTCTCCAATCAGCGCGAGGGCCAGGTGCGCAAGCGGCGCCAGGTCACCGCTGGCGCCCACCGAGCCCTGGGCGGGGATGACCGGATGCAGCCCGCGGTTCAGCATCGCCAGGAGCAGCGCCACCGGCTGCTCCCGTACGCCCGAGTGGCCGAGGGCCAGGGCGTGGGCCCGGAGGAGCATCATCGCCCGAACAACCTCCTCCGGCAACGCCTCGCCGACCCCGGCGCTGTGACTGCGCACGATGTTGACCTGCAACTGCGCCGACTGCCCCGGAGAAATGGGGACGTCGGCGAGCTCGCCGACGCCGGTCGTGATGCCGTAGACGGTGCGGCCCTCGCGGACCAGGCGCTCCACCAGGGCGCGGGCCGCGGCGATCCGCTCCCGGGCACGAGAAGAGAGGGCTACCTGCGCCCTCTCTCTGGCCACGGCCACGACGTCGGCGATCGTCAGGGATTCGCCGACCGTAATCGTCATAACCGCAGCCCGCCTATTTCAGGCTCTCGTGGAACGTGGTGGTCACCTTCTGCTGGCCGCGTTTCCCCACGACCGTGGCAAGGGTAACCTCCTTGTAGACGATCTGGGACGTCACCGTGGTGATCTGGCTGAGCTGCCCGGTGATGGCCTGCCAGGCCAGCAGCCCCTCGGTCTCCAGGTTCTGCCGGGCTTCGGCCTTGTCGTCGGGCTCGATCAGGGCGACGGCGGTGTTCTCCTCGACCTTGTCGCCGGCTTTGACCAGGACCTGAACCAGCCGCCCGGTCTGCTCCGCCTTCGCCGCCGGCACCTCCTTGCCGTCCGCGCCGCGGACGTAGAGCAACGGCTCGCCTTTGCTGACCCGCATCCCGGTGATCAGGCGGCTCAGCCCGCGCTCGGAGACGGTCCCGGCCACGGTGGCACGGGCCGCGGGGGGATAGGTCGCGGACTCGAAGGTCACGTCCACCGTGCCGGCCTGCTCGTCCACCGTGATCGACTTCACGCTGCCGGCGCCGATGATGTTCTCCACCAGATTCCGGGCAATCACATCGGCCGGGGGCGGCCGCCGGCTCGCTTCCTGGGCCCGCTGCCAGACCATGTCCCAGGCCAGCAGTCCGCCGGAGATGACCGCAACGGCGGCGATGTAGATGAGGATCGGTCCCAGGCTCAGACCGGTCTTGCGCTGGATCCTGTCCGTCCGTGCCACCATGCACCTCCGATGCGCCGGTTCATGCCTCCGCGGCCGAAATCGCCGCCGCCGTCGTGATCACCCCGCGGTAGAGGAATGAGGTCTGGCGGATGGCCGCCTGCAGGTCGAACGGCGTGATCGCGGAGATCGCATCGACTGGCAGGATCACACCGTAGCCCCGGAGCGCGGCGCTGCCCGCGGTGTGCAGGACGCAGATGTTGGCCACCGTCCCGCAGACGATGACCGTGACGACCTTCTTCAGACGCAGCTCGTGGTCGAGGCTCGTCCCGAAGAAGCCGTCGTAGCGCAGCTTCTCGATCACCCGGTCGCCGGGCTGAGGGGTGAGTTCGTCGATGATCCGCCATCCCCAGGAGCCGCGCAGGACGTGCTGGCCCCAGATCGGAAACTCGATGTCCCCCGGCTCGTGCGTGTCCTGGGTGTAGAAGACCGGCATCCCTTTCGCGTGCGCCAGGGCGAGCAGACGCTGGATGGCCGGGATGGTCTCGACGGCGGCGGCCACAACCAGCGCGCCCCCCGGCTTGACGAAGTCGTTCTGCATGTCCACCACGATCAACGCCGTGCTCGCCGCGTCCACGGCGACGCGCGGCTCGATCGGAACGTCCGGCGCCTCGACAGTAGCCATGGTCCCCTCTTGGTCTTACGACGCCCGGACCAGCGGACGCAGCAGGGGCACGAGGATGCTGATCACCACCACGTCGATGACGATCTCCAGCAGCAACCCGACGGAGAACACCGTCGCCGTCACCTGGTTCGCCGGCAGCAGCCGGACGATGACGAAGGCCAGGATGTTGAGGGCGTGCCCGACGATGATCGTCAGCGCGGCCAGGACCACCGGCGCCTTGCGGGCCCACCCGGCGGCCGCTCCCATGATCAGGTGCGGCAGGATCGCGGCCCGCTCGAACGGGTTGCCGGCGGGGCTGAAGGCGTTCAACAGCGTGCCGACGAGACCCACCATCGCCCCCGCCACCGGCCCGAGCAGGATGCCGGCGATGACGACGACCACCATGTTGAGGGCGATGATCGCGCCGGGCACCATCGGGTTCGGGATGAAGCGCACCAGTTGGCCGAGCACCACGTAGAGCGCGGCGAGCACCGCGACGTACGCGATCTGCCGTGTGGACATCTTCGCCTCCTCCGCTGACAAACGGGCGCCGGGGGTGATTTTCGAGCCGGCGCGGGGAGGTCCCTCTCACCGCCCGCGCTCGGGCGAAAGGCGAACGGGGAGGCAGCCGACGCCTCCCCGTCGACACCGCGATCGACTGAGGGCCTAAGAGACTTCCGGCTTGGGCTTGAGCGCCGGGATCGGCTTCTCCGCCGGCTTCTCGGGCCGGGGCGCAGGCTGCCCGGGCTTGGACTCGAGCCGCGCCGCCGCCGCGGGCACCTCGAGCGGCTCACCCGCCAGCACCCGCTCCAGTTCCTCACCTTCCAGGCTCTCCCGCTCCAGCAGCGCCTTGGCCACGCGCTCCAGCCGGTCCCGGTGCTCGGTGATCATGGCGCGGGCCCGACCGTAGCACTCGTCGATGATCCGCCGCACTTCCTTGTCGATCTCGTAGGCGATCTCTTCGCTGTAGTTCCGCGTCTCGACCAGGTCCCGGCCGAGGAAGACCGGCCCGTGCCGCTTGCCCAACGACAGCGGTCCGAGCTTGTCGCTCATCCCGAACTCCGTGACCATCCGGCGGGCCAGGTCGGTGGCCTGCTCGAAGTCGTTCTGCGCCCCGGTGGTCACTTCGCCGAAGATCAGGTCCTCGGCGACGCGGCCGCCCAGCGCCGCGGTGATCCGGTCCAGCAGTTCGCCGCGCGTGTAGGTGTACTTGTCCTCCGGCGGCGCCGAGATGACGTAGCCCAGCGCCATCCCCCGCGGCAGGATCGTGACCTTGTGGGGCGGGTCGGCGTTCGGCAGCAGCTTGCCGAGCAGCGCGTGGCCGCCTTCGTGGTACGCCGCGATCTCGCGCTCCCGAGGGCTGAGGATGCGGCTCCGCCGCTGCGGACCGGCGATCACGCGCTCGATCGCCTCGTCCATCTCCGCCATCGTGATCTTCTTCTTGTTCCGGCGCGCGGCAAGCAGCGCCGCCTCATTCACCAGGTTGGCCAGGTCGGCGCCGGAGAAGCCCGGCGTGTGCTTGGCCAGGACCTCGAGGTTCACGTCGTCGCCGAGCGGCTTCCCCCGGACGTGCACGTCCAGGATAGCCCGCCGCCCCTTGCTGTCCGGGTTATCCACGACCACCCGGCGGTCGAAGCGGCCGGGCCGCAGCAGCGCCGGGTCCAGGATGTCCGGCCGGTTCGTCGCGGCGATGACGATGATGCCGGCGTTCGGGTCGAAGCCGTCCATCTCGACGAGCAACTGGTTCAGGGTCTGCTCCCGCTCGTCGTGTCCGCCGCCCAGACCCGCCCCGCGCTGGCGGCCCACGGCGTCGATCTCGTCGATGAACACCAGACAGGGCGCGCTCTTCTTGGCCTGCTCGAAGAGGTCACGCACCCGGGAGGCGCCCACGCCGACGAACATCTCCACGAACTCCGAGCCGGAGATGGAGAAGAACGGGACCCCGGCCTCCCCGGCCACGGCCTTGGCCAGCAGCGTCTTGCCGCTGCCGGGCGGCCCCACGAGCAGGACGCCGCGGGGGATCTTCGCCCCCAGCGCCTGGAACTTCTTCGGGTGCTTCAGGAACTCGATGACTTCCTGCAGCTCCTCCTTGGCCTCCTCCACGCCGGCGACGTCGTCGAAGGTCACCTTCGGGCGATTCTCGGTGTGCAACCGGGCGCGGCTCTTCCCGAAGGACATCGCCTGGTTACTGCCTGACTGGGCCTGGCGCAGCATCAGCAGCCACAGGCCGATCAGCAGGAAGAACGGCAGCATCGTGGACAGCAGATTCGGCCACAGGGCGTTGCGGTTCTTGGGCTCGACCTTGATTGTGACGCCCTTGTTCTGCAGGACGGCGAGGTAGGAGGTGTCATTGGGCGGGACGAATGTGCGAAAGTTCTGGCCGTCACGGAGTCTGCCGCTGATGGTCTCGTCCCCGATCGTCACCTCGACGATCCGGCCGGCCTCCGCGTGGCTCAGGAACTGGCTGTAGGAGATCTCCTCACGGGGCGTCTTCGACCGGTACAGCGGAAGGAAGAAGTACACCACGACGGCGAGGATGATCGCCCACACGACCAGATTCCGCAGATACCGATTGACCACCGCACGACCCCCTACCGATCAATTGGCCATACGATACGATGATTCCCTGTCCAAATCAAGCCGGCCGTGCGCTCAGCCGCAGCACCGTGTTCGTCCGTTCCGTCGCCGGGTACAGGGCCGAGACCCGATGTCCGACGACCCAGAGGACGCGGTCCTGGGCGTCCACCACCAGCGCGACGCGCCGCCGCCGCCACCGTGGGACCTTCGCGTCCACGAAGAGGTCCTGGACCTTCTTCTCCCCTCCGAGACCACGGAGGGCGATGCGATCGCCCGGCCGCCAGGCCCGGATCCGCAGCGGCATCGGCACGCGTTCGGCGTCAAACACCGCCGCATCGCCGCTGCCCGGCGGAGTGTCCGTCCTGCCCGTGACCCGCGCGACAATCGCCACGCCGAACGCCGACGCCACAGCCTCGCCCGGTACAGGCAGAGGATACGCCGCCGCGGGCGGGTCCGGTGTGATCGGCGCTACGTCGATGACGCCGTAGCCGACGCGGACCACCGCGGCACCGACAGCGGTCTCGCTGCCGACGGCTCCCCGCTCCGCCCGCCGCAGTCCCTCGTCTACTAGAACGCCCGGGAGAGGCTGGGCTGTTCCGGCTACCTCCGCCAGAGCGGCCGCCAGGAGCCGGCGGCGGAGCGGTTGGGGCAGCGCCCGGAAGGCTTCGCGCGGAAAGTGGGTCGCGTGATCCTCCCACCTCCTGAGGTGCCCGTAGTGCTCGTCGGCCAGACGACGCAACGTCGCATCGCCCCCGCGCACGGTCTCGCCGAGGTCCCACAGCAGCGACGCGACTCCCGGATAGGCGCGGACCAGGGCCGGGAGAAGGTCGTGGCGGATCCGGTTACGCGGGATGCGCAGGTCTCGGTTCGTCGGGTCGTCCCGCCAGGCAATTCCCTGCGTCCGCAGAAACGCCACGACCTCGGCACGGCCCACCTCACGGAGAGGCCGCACGACCGCGGCATCGTCGAGCGGACGGACGGGAGGAATCCCGGCAAGCATCTCCCACCGGGCATTTTGTTCAAGGCGCATCAGGATGGTCTCGATCTGGTCGTCCCGGGTGTGTGCGGTGGCCACCGCTCCGGCGCCGGTGGCATGGGCCACGCCTGCCAGAAAGTCGTAGCGGGCGGCCCGGCCGGCCTCCTCGACGGACCGGCGCTCACGCGCGGCGAGCGCGCGCACGTCGACGGCGCCCAGCGTCGCCGGGACAGTAAGGGCCTCGGCCGTCGCCCGGACGAACGTGGCGTCTTCCCCGCTGTCCGGTCGGAGGCCGTGGTCGAGGTGCGCCACGTGGAGACGGAGCCCCCAGGGCTCGCGCAGGCGGACGAAGAGATGCAGCAGCGCCATGGAGTCGGCTCCCCCGGAGACCGCCAGGACAACGGTGTCGCCCGGGGAGATCATGGCATGAGCTTCGATTGTGCGCACGACCTGGTCCAGCATGCCCCCTCCGCCGCCTACAGATGACGGTCGGCGGTAGGCACTGGCCTACCGCCGACGACAGTGGTGGCGGCGGGGAGAGTCGAACTCCCGACTCCGCGGGTATGAGCCGCGTGCTCTGACCAACTGAGCTACGCCGCCACGCCGCGTCCATTATATCGGAACGACGGCCTGCTTCCTAGGGCGGCGCTACCGCCGGGGTTACCGCGGCGCGATGGTGATCCCGATGGGCGGCAGCGCGACCGAGGCCCGACCGCCGACCCGGCCCAGGAAGACGGCGACGACTTCGTACGGCCCCGGATCCACCGGCCGCCCCTGCAGGTCGCGCTGGTCCCAGGTCTCACTGAAGGGCATGACCTGCTGTGGTTGAAGCCAGGCGGTCTCGATGGCCTGGGTGAAGGCCTTGTCGTGCGACCAGCGCCAGACCTCGTCCCCCCGGGCGCGCCGCACGATGAACTCGAAGCGCTGCCCGCTCATGAACGTCACGGCCTGCGGGGAACCGGCGGTGTTGCGCACGGTGAGACGGAGCCCCACAGGCTCGCCGGGGGCGAAGGACGGCTTGGAGACCGAGGCGCTCAGCAGCAGCGCGCCCTCTGTCCGTTCCACGGCGCTCGGGGCGGCACCCGTGCTCACGGTGATCACGCCGACCAGGAGCGCCACGAGAATCGTCTGCATGGTCCTCTCCGGGATACGCACGGGACGGGTCCCGGGTTCTCGCGAGGGCGCAACTCACTTGATGCCGAGCTTCGGCATCTCGTACCGGATCTTGCCGGCGGCGATTTCTTCGAGCGCGGCCGTCACCGGATTCCGCGTGTCGAGGTCCACGACCGAGAGCGCCCCCTCTTTGATCTGTCGCGCGCGCTTGGCGGCGACGATGACGAGGGCGTACTTGTTGTCGACCCGCTCCAGCAGCGCCTCGAGAGGAGGCTTGATCACTTCGTACTCACCTCAATCGGAAGGAAACGCAGATAGGCACAAGGACAACTTCTTATCATAACAACCCGCCCCGCCCTGTCAAGGCATGCCCGTCCGGCGCAGGGGACTCGTCGGGTCAAAGCTCCCCACCCCCGGCCTATCTTCTGGGTGAGCAGGATGGAAGCGTTCCTCCGCCAACATCGCATCAATCTACGGCCCTTCATCGAGGTGTGAGATGCCCCCGGAGACC
>Ga0209172_10000941_pt1 | contig 70718 bp, 66 predicted proteins | sample LarsenN4metaG_FD_184113 | JGI IMG/M metagenome (GOLD analysis project Ga0209172, IMG submission 184113) | Hot spring sediment bacterial and archeal communities from British Columbia, Canada, to study Microbial Dark Matter (Phase II) - Larsen... ...
CACCTTTATCGCCGTTACAAATTCGGATCTTAACTCTGCTTGACTTACCAATTTCAATTTACACCGACTTGGCTGTGGCTTCTGCTCCAATTCCGCCATAGCCTCTCAATTTTTATCGAAAGATGAGAGGTAATTGTTGCTGGAAGATTGGAAGGCTGGAAGGCTCCTACGGTAAAGCGGTATCCAATCTTCCAGCTTTCCATGTGTATTATCGGATTTGATCGTCAAAAACGATCTTTTCGCCGCTTACGCAGGCTGCGGGAGCAACGCTTCCTTATGCGCCAACAGAAAATCGCGGACGCTCTGAGGGGCGGCGCCGGTCAACTCGGCTACAGTGGTGGTGGCAACCCCCAGAAATCCCTGCGCCTTGGCTGTGTCGAAAGAGACCAGGGCCTCGGCATAGACCGGCGGCAGCCCGGCTCCGACCAGGATGTTTTGCATCACATCGGGGGTTACGCTGGCATAGCTGACCGGCCGGCCGCTGATTTCGCTCACAATTTGGGCCAGTTCAGAACAGGTTACAACGTTAGGACCGGTGATATCTAGCGTTACTCGTCCCGCCGGGGGAGCGGCGAGAACGGCGGCTGCGGCGCGGGCGCAATCTTCGCGGGTCACATAGCCCGTTCCACCATTGCCGGCAGCGTCTACAAGCTGGCCCATAGCCACAGCTTGGGGGAGACTCATCAACAGCATGTCGGTGTAGACATTGTTGCGGAGTACCGTCCAGTCGAGCGAGCTTTCGGCCAGGGCTTGTTCCGTGCCATAATGGCTATCGGCAAGGGTGATGGGCGTACCGGGTTCGGGCCGGGTGAGCGAAGTGTAGACCACGTGCTTGACTCCAGCCTGAACCGCCGCAGCGACGGCGGCGCGATGCTGGGCCAACCGGCGACCCGGCTCACCGACAGCATCGGTGCTGATGAGCAGCAGCCGGTCCACCCCGGCGAAGGCGGTAGAAAGGGAGGCAGGGTCATCAAAATCGACCTGGCGGACCTCGACGCCGTGAGCGGCCAGGTCGGCCAGTTTTTCAGGATTCCGGGTAGCGGCGATTATGTGACCAGCCTTAGCTTCGAGTAATAATTCGACAACGCGCCGGCCGAGCTGGCCCGAAGCGCCGGTTACCAGTAGGTTGGGGGTATGAGATGACATAGTTAGATTTCTTCTTATAGTTAGAGTGATAGAATTGAGAATGAAATTACGATTTAGCAGGCAATCCCGCTTTGGGTGAAGCGTCTCTAGGCGCAATCGGCGCAACCTGCCAGCGGCCGTAAGCCACAAAAGCAGCTAAAGCCAACAAGACAATATTCGGCACGATGAAGCCAAATTCGCCGCGAGTGAGATGAAACCCCATCGCTAAAAACTGCACCAGGGCCAGGCCCGCCCCGGCCAGCGGGGTCAACTGCGGCTGGATACGGGTGAGCGCCGGCAAAACCATGCCCAAGCCACCGGCTAATTCTGCCAGCCCAATGAACCTGACCAGCCAGGCCGGAATATCGCCGGGCCAAACCATGTTCTGCGCCAGTTGATCAATTGGCATGGTCAATTTCATAAAGCCGGCGGCTAAAAAGGCCAAAGCCAGTAAAACTTGAACGATCCATAAAGCGTATTTCATTGTTTATCTCCTTTATGATGATAAAATTTTTATCGAACTGATTTTTTGCACCAGCGCCTTGGCTGGAGTATACCCACTGGACAGCAATTGGAGGCTGCGCCCATTTTCCAACAGCAAGGTCGGATAAGCTTGGGCATAAGTGGCGGCTTGCCTGAAAGTTTCCTGGGTCAGGCGCTTCATCTCCTCAGAATGGAAGTGGCTTAAGAAGGTCTCTTTATCCAGTCCCAGGACCTGGCAAATGTCGGCGTAAGTTTCAGCCTCATTCAAATTTTTGCCCTGCTGAAACCGGGCTGCCTGCACCTGGGCAGCAAAAGGAAAAACTTGGTCCGGCCATAAGGTTCTGACCGTCACAATGGCCCGTGAAGGTGGCTCACTGTCCAAAAGCAGGGCCGGGTTGTCCAAAGAGGTGAAATAAGCCTCGCCAAAGACAGCGCCCGTGGTCGTTTGAATGTGGCGGTCGTGTTGGCGGATGTAGCCGGCCATATGCCCCTGGACCTGCGCATTCCGGCCAGCAAACATGCCGCCGGGTAAAAGCTCAAACTCAAAATCCGATTTATATTGTTCGTACACCTGCGAAATCGTCTGACTGTTGCCGTAGCACCAGCCGCAGAGGGGGTCCATGACGTAGATGATTTTCATGGTTGCCCTTTATTAATTCGATGTAAAGACCAGCCCGTTCTGAGATGGATCGCGTACCAATTGACCGAGCGGATGCTCTTCCACAGTGACATGGGCAGCCTGAGCGCGGGCGATGACGGCATCTACTTCTGCCTGCGTGGGCAGATGAACGGTGAAGTAGCGCAAGCCAACCGATTCGGGCGGGGCGGGCGCTGCGCCTTGTGTGCCCCAAATGTTCAATCCAATGTGGTGATGGTAGCCACCAGCGGAAAAAAACAGCGCGCTGTTCCAATCAATCATTAATTCAAATCCCAGCACATCTCGATAGAAGGTTAGCGTTTCCGGCAGGCTGCGGACGTGCAGGTGCATGTGCCCAAGTACCGTTTGTGGATGCAGGCCGGGCCACGGCTCCGGTTGCAGCTCCAATTCGGATAAGACGCCCTCAATATCCATAGGCAAGGGGGCCGCGTTGGAGATGCTGTGAAAATTGGGCCATTGCTCGCGGGGCCGGTCCCGACAAATTTCGATACCGTTGCCGTCAGGGTCGCCCAGATACAGCGCTTCGCTGAACAGGTGATCGGAAGCGCCCTGTACCGGTGTGCATGTTTCGGCCACCCGCTTGATGACCTGGGCCAGCTCCTGTCGAGAAGGGACGAGGATGGCAAAGTGGTAAAGGCCGGTGGTGCAGCGGTGGCGGACAGCGCCGGGGCGCTCGGTTAAGACCAGCAAATCGGGGCCGCCCGCGCCCAGATGGGCTGTATCGCCAACACAGCGGCGGAGCCGGAACCCCAGCGTATTTTGATAGTAGGCCAGTGAACGCCCCAGGTTAGAGACGGTCAAATGGACATACCCAAGCCGTAAATCAGCGGATAAAGTTGGCATAAAATGATCCTCCCCCGGACGGCCGATTTGGCGATGAGAGATTGGAGATTAGAGGCTGAATCTCTAATCTCCAACTTCCCAGTGAATTGGGGAGTTATTTAATCTACGCTCCTAAGCTACAGCTTCCAGCACAAGCTCGGCTTCGGGCTGTTTCACCAGTTCCAGCTCGATGCTGATGGTCACTTCTTCGCCCACCAGCATACCGCCGGTTTCGAGGGCCACGTTCCAGGTCAGGCCCCACTCCTTGCGGTTGATTTTGGTCTGAGCGGTAAACCCGGCGTTGATGGTCCCCCACGGGCTTTTGGCCTGGCCGGCGTATTCCACATCCAGGGCCACTTCTTTGGTGATATCCTTAATGGTTAAGTCGCCCACCAGCCGGACGTTCTGACCGCTTACTTTCTCAACGCGCTTGCTTTTGAAACTAATGACCGGATATTTCTCAACATCAAAGAAGTCGGGCGACTTTAAATGGCCATCGCGCTGGGCATCTTTGGTATTGATGCTGGCAGCCTGAATCTGAACCTCAATTTTAGATTGACGAGGATCGGCTTCATTAACCTCAAACGTGCCGTCAAATTCTTCAAAGCGACCGCGCGCGGTGCTGATCATCATATGCCGCACCGAAAAGTTGATACTGGAATGAGCTTTATCTAATTGCCAAGACATTGTGTAACTCCTTTTTGAGTGAAATTTATTTGATGCCCTCATCATAACAGGCCAGCGTAATCCGGGCGTGAACAAAACGTGAACATTTGGAGATTGGAGATTGGAGATTATTAAACCTGAATCTCTAATCTCCAATCGCCAATCTCAATAATCTCCACATTACTTCTTAACAATTTCTAAAAAAGTTTTTGTTACGATAGGGTTATCAAACAGAAATACCCAACAAAACCAATCATCACCAAAGTGAGCAGAAATATGATCCAGGTAAAGAAACAACTCAATCAAACCAAAATAAATCTCGCCGTTGATGCCGGGATATTTATAGGCTTTTTGATCGCCGATACGCCTCATTTCACCGGAATGGCTATTCACGAATGGCTCGGTATCGCCTTTGCGGCGGCTATTGTTACGCACTTATTGCTGCATTGGCGCTGGGTTGTCGCGGTTACCCAACGCTTTTTGTCCAAAGCCCCCTGGCAGGCGCGTCTCAATTATATCTTGAACCTTCTCCTCTTCATTGACTTCACGATCATCATCTTGAGCGGGCTGATGATTTCACAGGAGGCGCTGCCCAGCCTGGGCCTCAGTTTGGAGTCTGGCGGGGCCTGGAAAGAGCTTCACCATCTTTCATCCGACTTATCGCTGGCCTTGATTGGGCTGCATGTGGCCCTCCATTGGCAGTGGCTTGTTAAAGCCGTCAAACGCTACGTCATTCAACCCTTCACTGGCCGGTCAACAATGCAGCCAAGCTTGGTCACCCAGCTTGATCGGAATGAGGTCTAATCATGAAAATATTGGGACGTATCTTCATCATTCTGGCCGCAGCTCTGGTGGTTGCCGCCGCCACAATAGCCCTGGTGGGTAATGATACCGGCTCCTTTGAGGCCGAGGCTGAACGTGCCCCAGTGTTTCAGGAACAAGACGACGCCGTGACCGCTGAACAGGTTTCCGGCAGACCCCCCAGAGAAGGGCACGACGAGGCGAGTCTTTTTGGGATAGTCGGCGTCTTGCAAAATCTGGTCATTATCAGCGTGATTGTGCTGGTGGTGAGGCTGGGGGGACGTGCTCAGAGGGCGCTTGCCAGATTTGGGGCTTGGCGTCATAATAGTTAAAAAGGTAATTGCTCATCTGCTCAAGGCTGAGGCTGAGGCTGAGGCTAAGATTGATCCTACACCCTTAACCTTAGACTCAGCCTTAGCCTTTGATAAAGAGGTTCGCTTCCGCGCATGGCCCAGACAATTTTAGTGGTTGACGATGAAAAAAAACTCCGCGATATGCTGCGGGTTTACCTGGAACAGGAAGGCTATCGGGTGGTCGAAGCCGGCAATGGCCGCGAGGCGCTGTATGTGGCCCGCTGTGAAAAGCCCGATCTGATCATTCTCGATCTGATGATGCCGGAAATGGGCGGTTATGAGTTTATGCGCATCTTTACCAAAGAAGCGGATACGCCGGTGATTATGCTGACCGCCAAAGTGGAAGACCAGGATAAGATTGTCGGGCTGGGCCTGGGGGCAGATGATTATGTAACTAAACCCTTTAACGTGCAGGAACTCATTGCCCGCGTGCGGACCGTGCTGCGGCGCATGCAAAAAGCCGCCGCTCAACCCGACCTGCTGCGGGCGTTTGATCTGGTGCTGGACCGGGCCGGACGCACGGTTAAAGTGGGGGATCATTACGTAGACTTGACCCCCTCCGAATTTGAAATCCTGGCTATTCTGATGGCTGCGCCGGGCCGAGTTTTTTCCCGGCTTGATTTGCTCGACCGCATGTCGGGCGATGCCTATGAAGGCTATGAACGCACCGTTGATGTTCACATCCGCAATCTGCGGGCCAAAATCGAGCCTGACCCGAAAAATCCTCGCTACGTGGAAACGGTTTATGGCGTCGGCTATCGTTTGGCCCAACGAGATTCTTAGCAAGCTTCCAAAATTGCTCTCATTTTGAGTTCCTACCAGTTCCTTTAGTTCCCTGGGAACTGATAGGAACTTGAGGGAACTTATTTTTAGACAATTACTTAACAATGCATTCCCTTACCCTAAAACTGACCTTGGCTTTCTTTGTCGTCGGCATTATTGGCGCGGTGCTGGTGGCGGTGCTGGTCGGGCTGCGGACCCGTGCGGAATTTGACCGGTTCTTATCCGAACGTGACCGGGATTTTCTGGTGGAGGCGTTGGGGGATTATTACGCGGCTCACGGAAGCTGGGCCGGAGTCAGCCAAATCATTGCCCACGATAAGCGCCTGGCTTACTACAGTAGCAAAGCTGCCCTGCTTGACGCCCAACAGATCGTGGTCTTGGGGCATGACAATCTCTCGGTTGGAGAGAAAGTGCCCGACGCCAGGTTGAGCGGCAGTATGCCGATAACCGTTAACGGCCAGACGGCCGGTTTTCTGCTGGTCACGTCGTGGGGCGATTCCTCGACGGGTCCACTCGACCCGCGTCAGGCCGAAAGGTCTTTTTTGGACAGCGTTAATTGGGCCGCCACCATCAGCGCTACTCTCGCGGCCCTGATCGCCCTGGTTTTGGGTCTGGCCCTGGCCCGCACCCTGACCCATCCCCTCCACGAATTGACTGCTGCTACAAAGGCCATGGCCGGCGGTAAACTCGACCAGCGTGTGACGGTCCGCTCGCGTGACGAAATCGGGGCCTTGGCCGCCTCGTTCAACCAGATGAGCGCCGACCTGGCCCGCGCCAGCCAACTCCGCCAGCAGATGACCGCCGACCTGGCCCACGATCTGCGGACCCCCCTGAGCATCCTGCGCGGCTACACTGAAGGGTTGAAAGACGAGCGACTCCAGGGCACAGCCGCTATCTACAGCCTCATGCACGGCGAAGTTGAGCATTTGCAGCGATTGGTCGAGGATTTGCGGGTGCTTTCCCTGGCCGACGCGGGTGAACTGCCCCTCAATCGGCGGGCTGTGGACCCTGCGGCTCTGATTGAGCGGACCGGGCTGGCTTATTATGTCCAGGCCGAAGAACAAGGTCTGGCCCTACACATAGAAGCCGCCGAAAATTTACCCTCCATTCTGGTTGATACAGATCGCATGACCCAGGTCTTGAACAACCTGGTTTCAAATGCGCTGCGCCATACCAGCCAGGGCGAAGTGGTGCTGTCCGCATCAGCCCAAAACCGGCAGGTTTACTTGCAAGTAAGTGATACCGGGAGTGGTATTGCCCCGGCTGATCTGCCTTTTGTGTTCGACCGCTTCTACCGGGCTGACAAATCACGCCAACGCACCGACGCGACTTCATCCGGTTTGGGCCTGGCCATTGCCAAAGCCATTGTCGAGGGGCACGGGGGGACGATTTCGGTTGAGTCCGAACCCGGACGCGGCACAAGCTTCATCATTACCCTGCCGGCATTTCAGAATGGGAACTCATAGGAACTTTGCCCCAAGTTCCTATGAGTTCCTACGAGTTTCCACGAGTTATTTTTGAACGTGTCAGCCTTCCGGCTTAATGATTTCAGCCTCAAGCCGGTTGACCTCTGCCAGCAGCAGTTCATAACCAGCCTGCTCGGCCACTGAGCGGGCGGCGGCGAGATGGGCGCGCGCCTCGGCGGGGGGTAAAAGAGGAATGAGCCACAAGCGAATTTGGGTAGCCAGGTGGGGTAGATTTAATTCATCCGCTTGGGCCAGGGCTGAGGAAAGACAGTCAACGGCTAACTCACGCTGACCGCGCTGTTTGGCTACTAAGCCCAGATTAGCGGTCAGACCGGCGATGCGTTCGGGAATGGAAAACTGCTGGGCCAGAGCCAGCCCCTCACTAAAATGCTGTTCGGCGGCCGGCAGGTCATTTTGAGTCAGGGCAATTTCGCCCAGCGTAGACCATAAGTAGGGCAAAAGGGAGAGGACGCCTTTTTCTTGCGCCAGCGACAGGCCGCTGCGGGCATATTCGGCGGCAGCCGGATCACCGAGCAGGTGCAGGTGATAGGCCAGGTTATTATGGAACAGGATATGCCCCCGCAGCATAGCCTCATCTTCCAGGCTGCGGGTAATCTCAAGCGCGTCCCGATAATGGTTGATGGCCGCCGGCAGGTCGCCGCGCCGGGCCAGAGCATTCCCTAACTCAAACTTGATTTGGTATAAAGCAACCACTCCCTCAGCCGGCTGAGACTCCTCAGCAGGTTGGCGGAGCAAAGCCTCAGCTTTTTGCAGGTAAACGATAGCGCCGGTTGGGTCAGCGCCCTTGTGAGAGAGGGCCAGGCCGTAGAGATAGGCTGCGTTAGCGGCGTACTCTGGCCGGTTGGCGGCGCTGATTTCTTCGGCCAGGGCCAACACCTCGTCGAAACGGGTTTCCAGAACCAACGCCAGGCTCAGGTTCAAGTACAAAACGCCTTCATTGACCTGGCTGTGGCCCATTTTAGCCAGGTCGAGCGCGGCGCGGAGTACCTCGGCGGCCCGGCTGAACTGACTGGCATGCAAACAAACCTGGCCTAAAGCGGCCAAAATGGGTTGGCGTTGAGCCGGTTCAGCGAACGACTCAGACAAGGCCAACGCTTGCTCAAAAAAAGTAACCGCCTCGCTCCAGGCGGCCAAATCAGAGGCCAGTTGCCCGGCCCGAAAAGCGTATTTGGCGGCTCGCTCCGGGACGCCGCCTTCGGCGTAATGTTGGGCCAGCAGCCCGGCCATCGAGTCCAGGCGATGCTGGCTGTAGACGGCTTCCATCGCTTCGGCCACCCGGCGGTGGAACAGGCGGTGGCGTGGTTCGCTAATCTCTTGAAAGGCGACTTCCATGGTCAGGTGGTGGTCAAAGCGGTACACCGAGCCGGTGATGGGTTGGATCAGGCCCAGCGCTTGCAGCGTGTCCAGACTGTCCAACACCGCCGCATCCGACAGGGCAACGGCGTGAGCGACCACTTCAAACTCAAATTCGCGGCCAACGGCAACCGCCGCGTTCAACACCTGCCAATCGGCTTCGGAAAGTCGGGCCAGCCGGGCCTGGATTAAACTGTAAACTGTCGGCGGCACGATGGGCGCATCGGGTAACGAGGCCAGGTTGAGCGCGCCATCCGGCAGAAACAAGTTGTTCTCGCGGGCGTAACGGTCCAGTTCGGCCAGGATAAAGGGATTGCCTTCCGAACCCTGGGCCAGCCAGTCGGCCAGGGGATCGGCCTGGGTAGGGCTAAGCTGGCGGGCCAGGGCGGTAATCTCGGTGGGGGAGAGACGGTTGAGGGTGAGCCGTTCCAGACGGCCCTCACGGGTCAGGGTAGCCAAAAAAGTTGCCAGCGCCGAGCGCGGCTCGGCCGGGCGAGTGGTCGCCACAAAAAAGATCGGGGTGCTGCTCTGACCCGCTTTACGGATTAAATAGTTCAGCAGTCCCAGGGTGGAGGAGTCGGCCCAATGCAGGTCGTCCAAAGCCAACACCAGCGACAGTTGGCGGGCCAGAGCCAGCACAAATTGGCTCACCCCTTCCCACAGGCGAATCTCATCGGTGGCCTGGGTCACAGCCGCCGGATCGTGGCCGGCAGGCGCTAATTCGGGCAGCAGACGAGCCGCTTCGGTTTGCCAAACAAGCGGAAGCTTGAGATTAGGGCGCACCGTAGACCAATCACAATGCGCTAATGCGCCCCGCAACGCCTCGATGATGGGGTGGTAAGGTAAGGAGGATTCTAGCTCGCGGGCCTGGCCGATAAGAATCAAGGCCGACTTTGGTTGAGTTTGAATAAACTGTTCCATCAAGCGCGATTTGCCAATGCCTGGCTCGCCTTCAATCAGGACAAGTTTGGAGGCAGCGGCCAGTTCGGCCAGTTTTTGTAGTTCCGCTTCACGCCCCACAAAGGGTAAAGCTTTAACCGCCGGGGTGAGACGCGGTTTCCCTTTCCCCAGCGTTAAGGGTGAGGGAACCGGCCAGATTTCGGGAGTGAGGGTATCGGTAATGATGGCGTCATAAATGGCGCGGGTTTCGTCCATGGGTGGGACGCCCATTTCGTCGGCCAGCAGTTGGCGAAAGCTTTCGTAACGGCGAATGGCTCCGGCCCGGTCGCCGGCCAGGTAGTGCAAACGCAAGGCCAGCCGCTGCAAATCCTCCTGCAAGGGGTCGAAGGCCAGGGCCTGATCCAGCGTGTCCAGGCCGGCGCGATAATCCTGGCGAGCCTCATACAACTGGCTCAAGCGGGTCAACCCGCCGACCGCCAAACGGCGATAACGCTCCCGCTCAATCATGGCCCAATCGTCAAACTCAGGCAGGTCGGGCAGGGTAAAGCCGCTGAGAAAATCACCCCGGTAGAAATCAAGCGTTTCTTTCAGGGGTTGAAGTTCAGGGAAAGGGGGTGCAAGCCGGGCTTCAAACGCGCGCGTGTCAACCCAGACTTCTGGCGCGAGGGCGAGGGTGTCGTCATCGGTTAGCAGCAGCGCGCCGAAGATTTTACGCAGGCCGTAAAGGGTGGCCCGCAGGTTTTGCTGCGCGGTCGAGCGCTCGTGGTCGGGCCAGAAGAAAGCCAGTAAATGATCCCTCGTGAGAGGAGTCGTGTGAGCGGCTACATAATAAATCAGCGCCCGGCTTTTGCGGCGCGTCATTGTCACCGGGCGCTGATCAAAACTAATTTGGGGTGCTCCGAATAGGCGAATGGCTAACATATCCGCCTATTTTAGCCGTTCCAGTAGCAAAGTGCAATCTTAGGCAATGCCAAGAAAATGAAGCGTCGGTGCTCGTGGTGCGTGGTGCATGAATTTGCCACGCACCACGCACTACGCACCACGTATTTGTGTCTTCACACGTAGGCCAAACTCTCCCGCACACTGACCTGGGTGGCGTTGCGGGCCGGTAAGATAGAGGCCAGGGCGGAGATGAGGAGAATAATCACCAGCCAGATGAGCACGGCGCTAAAATCGTATTGGTAATCCAGATTAGCATCAAACATAACTTGCCCCAGGGCATTAGCCAGGGAGCGAGCCACAACAAAGGACAGCGGCACGGCCAGCAGCCAGCTAAACAAGCCCTGCAAAATTCCTTCCAACACAAACATGCCCATAATTGTCCGGGAGCGGGCCCCGATGGCTCGCATGACCCCAATCTCCCGCGTCCGCTCGACCACGCCGATGGAGAGCGACCCCATCAGGCCAATACCGCCGACCAGGGCGACGATGATGGCCAGGGCCAGCAGCATGGTCGTAGTGATGCTGAACTGGCTCTCGGCCTCTGCGCGGTCCTGGATCATGGTGCTGGCCTCAAAGTTGTTGATCTCCATTTCCCGGTCCTCAAACATGTTCTTGAGCTTGATAAATGTCGCTTCAATGGTTTCCGGGGTGCGGCTGGTGGTGCGTACGTGCAGCCGGGTCCCTTCGTTGTATTGTTTGGTGGCGGCGGCCACGGCCTGTAGCGGGGCGTAAATGGGGGTGGCGTCAAAGGGGTCGTTAAAAATGGTTCGGTAGATGCCAATAACCTGCCATTCGGCATCGCCTAACTCAAACAGGTTCAGGGTTACGGTGTCGCCGACATGAATCTGGTTATCGTCGGCGGTGTCTTTGTTGATAACGATTACCCGGCCATCGCCCGGCTGAAACCAGCGCCCGACGATGACGAGGGGTTTGTACATCGCGCTGGCGGCGGGGATGCCGATAATATTCGTGCCAATTCCGGCCTCTTTGAGACGTTGTCCCTGCTTCAAAATAGCCGCCGGAGTTTCATACCACAACTCGGCCTCGGCCACTTCGGGCGTTGAGCGCAGCATACTCAGCACCCGATTTTGGCGCTGCGGGTCATCAAAACCCAGGCGAATATCAAAGCGCCGCCGGTTCAGGTCGGTATTCAAGGTATACATCAGCGAAGCCGACAGGCTCATCACAATCAGGAACATCGTCCCTGCGCCGACCAGGACCAGTTGGGTCAGGGCCAGCCGGCCTTTGCGCCGGAACATATTGCCCAGGGCGATGGCATAGGCTGAGGTCAGCAGCCGGTTGCCAATGCGCTCCACCGTCCGATCAAGCCAGTTGGAGCCGAAATCGCCGCCAATCCCGTAGGTAGCGATGGCCGCCCGGACGGTCATGGCTGCGCCGGTGAGCACCGGCCACAGCGCCGCCAGGGCCGGGATGAGGCTGGCCGCCACGGCCTGGTAGATAATCGCCCGGCTCGAAATCTGGAAGACCTCGTAATCTATATTGAAGATGTTCAAAAACCATTGGGTGATGCTGAAAGCAACCCATGCGCCCAGCGGCAGAGAGATGAGGAAAGCCAGCAGACCGTAAATCAGCACCGTGGCCAGGTAAATTTTAAGAATCACCCCGGTGCTGCCACCGATGGCCTTCATCATGCCAATCTGGTTAATTTGTTGGGTGATGAGGGCAGTCATGGTGTTGGTGACCAGGATAACGCTCATAATCAGCGAGATGACCGCCAAAATTTGTAAGACCAGGGTCAGGCCCTCCACAAAGATGCGCCCAAAGTGCTCCTGCGGGTCCTGATAAAAGGTAAAAGCCACGCCCACTCCCTCTTTGCCCAGGCGGTCTTTTATCTCCGAGGCAACCTCACGGGCCAATTCGGCGCTGTAAGGCGTGACTCGCACCCTTAGCTCGTTAAATTCTCCGGCGGGGATATTGAAACGTTCCAGCCCTTGCGCGTCGGTAAAGAACATGGCGTTCCCGCCAAACTGAGGCGGCTCGACCATGCCGGAGCGGACTTTGCCGGTAACCGGCAGGGCGCGGTCGGTTTTGTCCAGCTCAAAGATAACCTCGTCACCGATGTTGATGTCGAAAAATTGACTGGAGAGGCGTTCGATGGCCAGGTTATCTTTCTCCGGCCACCTTCCTTCTTTCAATTGCAGGGTATCGTAGGTTTGCTCCTCGTAATCATCACGCATCTCCAGCAGACCGGCCCGCCATTCGTCCTCCGGCTTGAGCTTGTAGCGTATGGTCACGCTATTCGAGACCTCAATATCTTCCACCCCGGCGATATTTTTCAGCCGGTCGGCGGTGTTCTGATCAATTCGCTCGGTCAGGGCCATCGTCACGTGCGAGGGCGTGATGGCCTGGTGCGCCCGATCCATGCCGGACAGCAGTTGATCCACCATGCCAAAGACCGCCCCAATGGCAAACACCCCCGCGGCAATACTCAGCACCGCCAGCGTGGTGCGAACTTTGTTGTGCCACAAATCAAACCAGACTTTGCGCCAGATAACACTCATGAGGTTACTCCTGTAAATGGATCGGCGGAGGGTGATATGTGATGCGTGATGCGTAAAAAGTCACGCCTCACGTATCACTCTTACCCCAAACCGCCTTCCCAAAATTGGGTAAAATTGGGCTGAGGGGTGATGCCCAGCCGGCGGGCTTGCAAGGCTGCCTGGGTGCGGTTGCGCACATTCAGTTTGCCAAAGATGTTGTACACGTGTCGTTTGACCGTGCTCTCGGTAATATATAAACGCCGGCCAATTTCTCGGTTCGACGCGCCGGCAGTGAGCCATTGCAGCACTTCCCGTTCGCGTTCACTCAGAGATTCGATATATTTTTCCATCGTTTACTCCTTAAAAATAGTAGACGGTAGACAGTGGACGGGGAATTTATCCATCCGACTCCTGCATAAGTGATTGTCCAAAAACAAGTTCCCCCCAAGTTCCTACAAGTTCCCAGGGAACTAAGGGAACTCATAGGAACTCAAAACGGGAGGTAAATTTAGACGTTGACTACTCTATAGCTTTGAACTTTGCCTAGCATAACGTTCAATTGTGAACAAGTTGTGAAGGTGCGATGAAGATGTTGCAGAGGCCGGTGCTCAGAGGAGAAGCCGTAATCAATTTGATCTTCCTTTTGCCTTTACGTTTTTATTCTTCAAAAGTTGCGCCGATCGATAATGGGACTCCTTCGAAAAATAGCTTGTAGTAGCGACTTTAGTCGCTGACAACCCGGACGACTGAAGTCGTCACTACGAACCATTTTCATTCGTGCTGATACTTATGAACATTCTCGCGCAGCAGCATCAACGCAGCGATCACGAATAGAGCCGCGCCAAGCCAGTAGGGCGCGCCGGGCATCACCTGATCATAGGCAATGCCAGCGGCCAGGGGACCCAGCGCCGCCATCAATCCATTTAGAGAGGTGCTGACGCCGTTGACCTGGCCTTGTTCGTCTTGAGAAACTGAATTAGCAATCAGCGCACCCATGGTCGGGTAGATGAAGCCGGCGGCCACGCTTGCTACCGCTTGCAGCGGAAACCACAGCCAATAGGCCGGGGCCAGAAAGGTGGCGACCTGAGCAACAGCCATCACGCTGAAGCCGGCAACGGCCAGGCGTTTTTCGCCGAAACAAGGAGTCAGCTTGCCAATCATTCCTTGCGCTGCCCCCAAGGCTACCCCAACCAGCACAAACAGCAGGCTCAAGGCCAGAGGACTAACGGCAAATTTATCTATGGCAAAGACCCCGGCTATGTTGTTGATGCCGTCGAAGGCAAAGGTAAAGAGAGCAAAGACCAGCAGCAGCATGCCCAGCGATGACCGGCGCAGCATGGTCCAGATTGAAGCAAAGGGGTTGATGTCGCTGGCGGTAATCTGGCCGGTAGCGCGTTGGTCGGGTGGCAGCGACTCCGGCAGAATCACCAGGCCGGCCAGCACGGCCAGCAGCGAGAGCACTCCGGCAGCAAAGGCCGGCGCAGCCAGGCTGATCTGGCTTAGTGCGCCGCCAATGGCCGGGCCAAAGACAAAACCAATGCCAAAGGCCATGCCGATCAGCCCAAAATTCTTGGCGCGCTCCTCCGGTGGGGTCACATCGGCGATGTAGGCCGAGACAATGGACATATTGCCGCCGGTCACTCCGTCAATCAGGCGGGAGAGCAACAGAACCCACAGTGCGCCGCCAATGCCGAAGAGGAAGTAGCCCATGGCCGAACCGAATAAACAAATGAGCAGTACCGGCTTGCGCCCGTAGCGATCTGAGAGCCGCCCCAGCAGGGGGGCAGCCAGAAATTGGGCGGCGGCATAAATGACGGTCATTAACGTTACATAAATCGCTCCGGCCTCATACTGGCGCACCAGGAAAGGAATGACCGGCAGCAGCAAAGTTAGACCGAGCAGGTCAAGCACCGCAACGCCAAAGATGAAAGCCAGGGCGCGGCGCGGTATTTGGCTAAATGTGTCCGAATTTTGGGATGGCGAAGCCATCCCCACCGTATTAGTGGATTCCATAACTGTTTCTCCGTTTGTTGGTAAGATTGGGAATTATTGGTATGTTACGGTCAACGAACTGGCCTCGCCGCTCAAGACGATGCTGTAACGATCCGGCGCGTGGTCGAAATCGGGTGTTTGCCAGGCCGATTTGCTGGCGAATTTGCGGTCGGCTACCTCGGCAGAATTGGTATTGCCGTGAATTTCCACGCGCAGCGGAACCTGGGCCAGGCAGCGGATCTCAAGCGAGCTGGCAATGGCGTCGTAATGAATGGGGACATGTCCTACCGGCCGGTCCAGGGTGAGCATAATATGATTCATACTGCCATTGCCTTCTAGCCCGGTAAGCCGCACCTCCCGCAGGTTGATGATCAGGTTGGTCATGTGGCTGTGCAGCTCTAGCTGCCAGGGGACGGCGGCATTGAGGCTGAACTCCGCTCGCGGATGATCCCCCTGCTGCTGGTTCAGCCATTCACGCAGCGCGCCCAGCGAAAAGTAGTTGAAGCGGGCTGTAATCGTGCTCCCATCCACCCAAACACTGGGAAAGCTGCGAGCATAGCGGGCCTGGTACAGGTCAGCGCCCAAGTTGGCGCTGTTGATAATGAAGTAGGCCGCGAGTGTATCCACGATCAATTTACCTCGCTTGGCTTGTTCCAGCGGCGCTGAGGCTGTATATCCTTCGGTTTGGCTCGCCGGTTCGCCATCATCGGATGTCTGTTGAGACGGTTGGCTTGCGTCCGGCTCAACGCCTGGTAGGCCGCTCAATAGCCGTTCAGCTTCCTCCGGGCTAAGTTCGCCCTGGCGTACTTTAGTTAACAAATCCAGTAATTCTGCATCGCTCAGCCCTTTGCTGCCGGGCGAGATTGAGTCCATGATGTTGCTCATTGGTGTCTCCTTTACAACGTGGCTACCCTGAAGTTGTGAGCGCCCCCATGAATAGTAATGGCGTAATAATCGCTGGCCTCGCGGAAGTTGGACGTTTCCAGGCTGGTCATACTGCCCACAGCGCCCAGGGTCTGGCTGTCCAAGGTTAGATTGGCCGCTCCGCCGTGGACAGTTAAGTGCGCGGCTACAGTGGCCGGGCGTAAAATGATCAGATTATGGACGCCGCCGTGGCACTCCACCTTGATGCCCCCGTTTGGCTGCCCCAGCATCAGCTTGATATCGCTGGCTCCGCTGTGAATGGTCAGTCTTCGCAGTTTGATTGTGCGCAAATCCAGGTAGGATTGGGCCATGCCGCCATGGATTTCAATTTGCCAGGGAACAGCGGCGTTTAAGGTCATCTCGCTCTGCGGCGGGTTGAAGCCATAACGCAGCCAGTTCAACAGGCCAAAGCCAAAATCCCGGTAACGCACCGTGACCGTACCGCCGTTGACCCGAACCACCGGGATGTGGCGTTCAAAACGGGCTGTAAAGAGCTGCTCAGGCAGCACTTCGGCTTGCAACGACAAACCGGCTGCGCCTCGTTCAAAAACCAGCTTGCCATTGGCGATTTTGCCCAGCGGCGCGGAAAAGTTCTGACCGTCAGGGGGCCCTTCCAGGGACCGCTGCTTTTGGTGTTCGTCGAAGGCCGCACCGAGCAAAGCTTCAGCCTGGGCGACGCTCAGCTCGCCGGATTGCACCCGACGTAGAATGTCGAGCATTTCATCATCTGTTAGCGCAGGAATGTCAAGATTATTAATAGGGTTAGTTGAATGGGTCATATTGTATCCTCTCAAAATAGTTAGCAGTGATTACTCCTCACTGTAAGTTGCGCAACAACCTCATTGCTTCTTCAGGTGAAAGTTTGCCGGCGGCTAAATCATCTAAGATTTGTTTGCGGGTGCGCGGTGCAGTACTCGGTTCATCCGGGGTCGGGGGAGGTGAAGGTTCAGTGGGCGGCAGCGTTGCCGCTTCAACCTCACCCTCCGGTTCTCCCCCCAAAGTCGAAATCACTTCATTGAGGCGATGGCGTACTGTTGGGTACGATATCCCCAACTCGGCCTCCATCCGGTTCAATTTGCCCTCGCAGCGCACAAAAGCCAGCACAAAGTCGAGTTGGGCTGGACTCAGCCGGGTGAGGGGGTGATGAGGTTCCGGCAGCGCAAAGCGACCATCGAAGGTTGTTCCACAGGAATCACAGCTATACTGTTTGACAGTGGTAATGGCGGCGCTGCAAAATGGGCAGTGCTCGGGTAGTTGGATCATAAATTAACTCGTTTATTTGATTTTGCGATAGATGTCGCATATAATGTTTTACAAAGACCATTATAAACAAATTTATTGAGGGTTTCAAGCATCAAGTCGAATGTATTTGATGTTTAAGCGATAAAAACTAAAAAATGTCTCATAAATATTCTGAAAATCAAGATTTACGCATTGTGCGCACTCGCAAGATGTTGCGTGATGCGATGATTGCCCTCGCTATTCAGAAGGGTTTTGCCAATATCACCATTAATGACATTGTTGGGCTGGCCATGGTCAATCGCGCCACTTTCTATCGTCACTATCAGGATAAGTATGACCTGGTAGAGAGCTACCTGGACGAGCTGTACACCGAATTGAACGCAGCCCCAACGTCGCCCCACCCCGGTGAGCCAAATCCGGGCCTGGTCAAACTGTTCGAGCATATCCGTGAGAATGAGGCTTTCTACCGGGCCATGCTTGGTCCGCACGGCTACAGCGGCTTTGGCGAGCGGATTCGCCGGCTGACCGAAGCCACCTTGCATGCGCGCTGGCAGGCTTCGCCTCTGGCTGAAAGGCCGGTGCAAATGCCCCTCCCTATGGTCTTAAGCTATTTATCCCATGCCAGTTATGGAGCGTTGGTCTGGTGGTTAGAAGATGGAATGACTCATTCGCCGGAACAAATGGCACGCTGGCTGCATCAATTGACGCTGGCTGCTTTTCAGGCTGGCTAAAGTAGTTCTTTTATTCTGTAATTTGCTTTAACCAAGTTGTAGTCTGTTTTGTTAAGTGGTACAATGAGTTTGCTTAAATTTATGAATATCTTAATATATAAATATCTTATTTATTAAGATAACGAGATTATAAACTAAAATGACCGATTTGTCAAGCCCTTTACTTCAACGAACTGAATTAATTAAGGCGTTGTATCAGGCGGGACGGGAACTTAGCACGACGGCGGTGCTCTTCCACTCCGTGGTGGCGGAGCAAGTGGGGCTGAACGTGACCGAATGGAAGTGTTTGGAATACCTTGAGTTGAGAGGCCCGCTCATGGCCGGAGAACTGGCTGAGTTGACCGGATTGACGACCGGGGCCATCACCGGGGTCATTGACCGGCTGGAACAGGGCGGTTTTGTCCGGCGCGAGCGTGACCCGCATGACCGGCGCAAAGTAATTGTCCAGCCAACCGGGGAACACAAGCAAGGCACGATACAGGTTTTCGAAACTTTGATGCAGCGATATGGGGAGTTGTTCGAGGCTTACAACGAGCAGGAGCTTGCTTTCATCCTTGACTATCTCACCCGCAGCACCGCCGTTATGGCCGCGGAGACAGCTAGGCTGCGGCAGGAAGCGAAGTTGGCCGAACGTTCCAAATTAGGGTGAGCAGTTTAGCCAGCAAAAGGACGACATCAGGCTGATGGCACAATCAGGTGGATCGCCTGGGGCACAAACTTTACGGCGACGGACTGCTGGCCAATGATTTCGCCGTCGGCCTGCACCGGCAGGGGGCGGTTGGTGGAAATCTCGACGGTGCATCGAGCGGTCAAATATTTAATGCGAGGGTTACGCTGCTGCTGCCCCAATAGGGCAAAGCGAATGATTTTGAGATAGTCCAGTACTGTATGAGCCTTGATAATACAAATATCAAGTTTGCCATCATCGGGGCGAATGTGAGGCCCCCAATAAAGCGGATGCAGACCTACGGCCGCGATGTTGGTAATAAAAACTGAGGCGGCCCGGATGCGGCGGGGGGGACGACCGTCTATCGAAAGGGTAAAGCGGCAGGGCTGATAGCCCAGCCATTGCCTGAGCGCCGTCCAGAGGTAAGCGGCACGGCCAAAATGCTGCTTGGCTTCTCGCTCTGTTTTTTCGATGGTTACGGCAAACAAATCCATGCTAATGTGCAGTAAAAAGATTTGGTCATCGCCAATTTGCATCCCATCCAGACACATCACAGTATGTTCACCCGTCAAGAGAGCGCAGGCAGCTTCCAGGTTTACGGGAATATTTAATTCTTGAGCCAGGGTGTTGGTGGTGCCGACCGGCAGAATGCCCAGGGGGATTTTGCTGTGGACCATGGCATCCGCTACACTTGAAACGGTGCCATCCCCGCCAGCCGCCACCACCAATGAAAAATCTTGCTGCAATGCCTGATGGACCATATCGGCAATGTTATCATCAGCTTTTGTCTGGTGCAGCTCAAAGGTCCAATGATTCAGCGAAAAATGCTGCTCAATGATGTCCCGAATAGCCTGGGTACTCAAAGTTCCGGCTACCGGGTTTAGAACAATGAAGGCCCGCCTGGGCTGAGGAGGAGAGTAAGCCATAGGGTTAACTTGGCCTTGTAAACTGTTTTAATACTTGAAAGTCGTTTCTCAGGGTTGCTTCCTTGTCACGGGTGTACAAAGCAACCGCCGGATGAAACAGAGGAACGACAGAGATGGGGCCGTAGGAGGTTTGGGCTGGCAGTACTTTGCCATGTAAAACGCTGATTTTTTGTCCCTTCTCAGGTAAATTGAATTGGTTCAAGACAAAATCCATAGCAAAACGGCCCAACGTGGCAATAACCTGGGGCTGAATCAGCTCGATTTGGCGGAGCAAAAACGGCTGATAAAGCTGAATTTCAACGGGGGTAGGGTCTCGGTTTTCGGGCGGCCGGTCTTTGACGATGTTGGTAATGTAAACATCTTCCCGGTTCAGGCCGATTGAACTGAGTAAGTCGTTCAAAAGGCGACCCGCCGCCCCGACAAAGGGCCGCCCCGTTTTGGCCTCAGTTTCGCCCGGCGCTTCGCCGATAAACATAATTGCCGCGTGCGGACTCCCTTCGCCAAAGACCATCGAGTAATGATGGGCCTGGCGATACTCATACAAGGGCGACTCTCTTAAATTTCGAACTTCTTCGGCCATCTTCTCCAGGGCGGTGCTTCTACTCTGGTCCATACTCTGTACCTCGTTTAGCTGTGTATTTAGAAAAGGCCCTGCCAGTTTTAGCTGGCAGGGCTGCTTAATTTTAAGCTGGCAAGGAAGTATAGATTGTTTCGAGTCGAATGACAAGTGGTTTACTGCATCGAGAGTTCATTATCCCAATACTCACGGGCCTCTTCGCCCAAGTCGGGATTGATGTTGTTGGGCCAATCGTCCATGCTGAAACTGGGCGCGTTTTGGAGCATATTTTCATCCACATCGAGGGCAAAAGCTTCGGCCTCGTGATTGAAGTTTAAGGTTCGCAACGGGACGGCGTAGAAATTCTCACCCAGGTCAGCGAAGCCGCCAAAGGACAGCACGGCGTAGAGCACTCGCCCGCTGGTGAGGTCAACCACAATATCCTCGATTTCACCCACATCGTCCCCGGCTGAATTTTCGATGTTGTAGCCCAGCATCTCAGAAGCTCTAACCACGCCGGCGGCCATCATCTGGTCTTCAGTAGTAGTATCACCTTGGGTCATGCTATCGTCGGTGGTAGTGTCACCTTCGGTGGCGTTCGGGTCCGCCTGGATAGTGGAACGATCCTGCCAGAAATCCCGATAAGGCACATCCCACTCAGGGTTGGCAGTGTCGGGCCAGTTGTTGGTATCAAAGCCGGGGGCATCTTGCAAGGTTTTCTCATCCACATCAAACAGAACTACCTCGTTTTGATGATCAATGGTCAAGGCGCTAACGGGAATGGCAAACAGCTTTTCACCAATATCCAGAAAGCCGCCAAACGACAGAACGGCGTAGCGAATTTCTTCATTGGTAACATCCACCATCAAATCTTCGATTTCACCCAAAGCTTCGCCCTGGCTGTTTTGCACGGTGTAATCCATCAACGCGGTTGCGCTGGCGGCGGTATCAGCGCCGGCCACTTCCTCATCTGCTTGTGTAGTAACAGCAGCAGCGGGCGCTTCCTCGACGGCTTCCGTAGTAACAGCAGCGGCAGGGGCTTCGGTGGTCGCCTCCATCAGCGGCGCTTCGGTGGGCGCTATGCCGGTATCACCTGTCGTATCCGGGGCTGCGGCGGTAGCGAAATCTGTTGCTAGAGGGGTGGTTGCTCCCACCGCGTCGGTGCCGGCGGTATTGTTATCGGCTCCACACCCGGCCATCGCCAAACTGGCGACCAGCAGAGTGCTGATAAAAAGCGATTTTGGTTTCATCATTATCTTTCTCCTTCTTTTTATTTTGCAAATTAGCGACAATCCTTGCCTAGCTTGCCACACTACTAAATCTTATCATCTCTCCATCGGCCTGCCTATACCCACCTGAGCAGTCTCATACCCCAAAGTGAGCTATTTTTGGGCTACCCCTAGTTGGTAGCTGGAGGAGTCTGGCAAAAAAAAGCCCGTACTCAATCCCAAAATAGTTTGAGTACGAGCGTATGATACTGAAGTCCCCAGTAGGTGTGGAGCGGAGCAGACCTCCGCTACAGCGACTGTGGTTGCACCTGCGCCCGCGAAACGCAGGTCTGAACTCAGTTTGAACCTGTGTTATACTTCGTTTCGAAGCTCCAGATCTGGGTTCCAGACAACTTCCCACAAGTGTTGGTCTGGGTCTTGGAAATAGCCAGCATAGCCGCCCCAGAAGGTATCGTGACCCTCTTTTACGATAATGGCGCCTCCATTTTTGGCTTGCTCCATCACCGCATTGACTTCTTCTTTCGAGGATACGTTGTGTCCGAGGGTGAATTCAGTCGGACTTGGCGGACCCTCCGGAATACCGCAGTCATGGGAAATGCTTCTTCTTGGCCAGATTGCTAACCGCACCCCCGCCTGCAAATCAAAGAAGGCCACGGCCCCATGCTCGAATTCGGTACCGATAATACCTTGTGTCGCTAGGCCCAGGCTATCCCGGTAGAACCGGAGTGATCTTTCCAAGTCGTCAACGCCGATTGTGATAACTGTAATGCGTGGCTTCATCATTCGTTTATTTGCTGTTCTTCATAGCTTCAATATTAATACTTTCGGCAATACGGGTCAGTCGCTTGTCGGTTTCACCTTCTTCGTTAAGGGTTTGTTGCAGCGTTTGGGCCACGCGCTCAAGGCCCAGCAATTGAGCGTAGGTGCGAGCCGTGCCGTAGCTGGCAATCTCGTAATGCTCTACTTTTTGAGCAGCGGCAATTAACCCGGCATCCATCACTTCGGGGTCTGCTTTTTCCTTCATGAGTTCCTGGCCTTCTTCAATTAAGCCCTGCATGGCTACACATTTTTTGCCGCGCGTATTGCCGTTCACTTCGGTCAACACCTGCTCGACTCGTTCCAAATGCGTTTTGGTTTGTTCCAGATGCTCCTCAAAGGCGCGTTGCAGGTCCGGCGACGAGGCAGCTTTAGCCATTTTGGGCAAAGCTTTGGCGAGTTGGTTTTCGGCATCTTTAAGGTCCTTGAGTTGATCAATAAATAAATTTTTTAAGGAATTAAGTTCCATGATATTTGTTCTCCTTTGAGTTGTTTATAAAAATTTTGCTATGAATAGTGGCGTTGATATTCAGGGTGTTGGGTAGCGCGGTTCTCATCTAAGCCCAGCATGGTTGTTACTTCTTCCCAGGCATAGTGGACAGCGTCTTTAAATTGTTCCCAGGTGCCGGGGTTTTGATCTTCCCAGGCCTGGTGCGCTTCTTGTTCAACTTCTGCCCAACTACGGCGGCCACTGTAGTAGTGGTAATTGGCTAAATCGAGGCCGTACCGGTAAGCGGAGGCATAGTTATCATAAGCATAGGTGCTGTTGGTATAGTTGTCCTGGTAATGCTGCCGAAACCGGGCGTCGTACAAATCGTACTGGTCAATCTCATCCTCATCAAAGACATTGGCATTGGGGTCAGGACTATCTGGGGCAGTGCTGACAGCCGTAGAACCCCACCCTTCTTGCTGCCATTGGTTTACTCGTTCGTCAATATCTACGGGATTGTGGCGCTCCATAATATCGCGCGCCTGGTCTATTTGCTCATCGGGTACTTGAATGGTAAGCAAAGTGCCCCCTCGCCGAATGCCCTCAGTGTAATAATTGGCTTCTTCTTCTGGAACACCCATGTCGGCTAACGCACCGGCCACACCGCCGGCGACAGCTCCAACTCCTGCCCCCACACCCAGACTCGTCAGACTGGTTAAAAGAGGGCCGGCGGCAATGATCGGACCAACACCGGGGATTAACAACGTCCCCAGACCTACCAATAAACCTCCTAGCCCACCTACAACTGCGCCAATTCCCGCCCCCGTTGCAACCGCATCGTTCGAGGTATTGCCAGCGGGTTGAGTTTCATCGGCCAGATAACGCCGATACTCGCCTGTCGCATCGCCGGCGGCCAAGCTGATACTGTTGGAACTAAAACCGGCATTTATCAAATCTTGAGCAGCCCGGTGCGCTATTGTTAAATTATCGTATAAAGCTACTACGGTTGTAGTCATATCCGACTCCTTAATTTAAAATTCATTCTAAAAGTATCAATCCCCTCCAACTCTTTAACCAAATCGTAAACCTGGACAATCTCATCTTCGTTGGAGGCCAAGCCAAAAAGGGTCACAACGCCTTGTTTAGCATAGACTTTAATTTCGGTCAGGTGGCTGGTTCTACTATTAGCTTGCAGCGCTGTATAAACCTTATTCTCCAGGCTCAAATCATCATTTAAGAGGTTTGGACCAGAGTCTGACTGCTGTGGCTTATCTACAGAAATTAACAGGTTGTAATTACTCGTAGGCACATCTGTCAATTTATGTTTTGAAGCCGGTTCATTTAACCACATCTTTTTTTCCCTCACGAACACCTATTATAAAGTACAAGCACAGGAAGCAGCCTGTGTGAATATCCTGAGTGTAGCCTACTCAGCCCCGGCTTGTCTATACTGACATGGGTGGTTTAAAGAAACTAACAGCATTATTTAACGATAACCCTAACAGATTATAGACTGTCACTATAGATGTTAATAGGTAGAGCTATTCAAAATAGCTCTTTTGTGCCCCAAAAACTGCCTATGTGAGTATAGGTAGAAACGTGAGCGAATACTATAATGCTATAGAGATAACTGTATCCAAGTATAACCTCATGAGACCAAAACGCATTTTTATCGTTTCTGATAGCCTGCTATTTGTTCGAGGTCTGGAAAATTTACTCGCTGTTGAACCACAGGTAGAAATTATTGGCGACGCCTTGAGTATAGACCGCGCTCTCAAACGAATTGAAGCTGACCTGCCAGACGTTGTTATTTTGGGTACCAGCAATCATGGCAATCAGGAAGAACTTAACTTATTAAAAGCAAGGCCGGGCATTAGGATTATCAGCTTGAATCTGCACAGTAACGACCTTTTTACTTATTGTGTGACTCGGCGGCGGGTGACCAGCGTCACAGACTTGATCGAGGCTATTGGCGCAGATGCATGCTCGGCCCAAGATTAGAAGGAAGGAAATCGAATGATTGAAATAGGATACGCGCTGTCCAGTGAGGAACATCATCCCAATGACTTGGTTCGTCATGCGCAGCAGGCCGAGGAAGCAGGCTTTTCTTTCGCCTTAATTTCGGACCATTTTCATCCCTGGATTGACCGTCAAGGTCATAGCCCTTTCGTGTGGAGTGTGATTGGAGGAATTGCTCACAGCACGCAGCGTCTGCGCCTCGGTACAGGCGTCACCTGCCCTATTATGCGCATCCATCCGGCCATTTTGGCTCAGGCTGCTGCTACTGCCGCCGCTATGATGTCGGGGCGGTTCTTTTTGGGGGTTGGTACCGGCGAGAACTTAAATGAACATATTTTTGGAAATCACTGGCCTCCTTTTGATATACGGCTGGACATGCTTGAAGAGGCATTAGAGATTATCCGTTTACTCTGGGCTGGGGGGACGCAGAGTTATTGGGGCGACTACTTCACTATTGAGGATGCTCGTATCTACACCCTCCCCGAAATCCCGACGCCGATAATGGTCGCTGGCAGCGGTCCAAACAGCGCCGAAGCAGCCGGGGTCTTAGGCGATGGCTTTATCAGTACCTCGCCTGAGAAACAGTTGGTCGAAAAGTTCAGAGAAGGCGGCGGCGATAATAAACCTCGCTACGGTCAACTAACCGTCTGCTGGGCCGAAGATGAAGCTCAGGCGCGCCGCTTGGCCTATGAAATCTGGCCTAACGCCGGTATGACCGGAGAGTTGTCTCAAGAATTGCGCACTCCCGCTCATTTTGAACAAGCCGCTAAAATGGTCCGCGAGGAGGATATCGCCGAGCAGGTTATCTGTGGGCCTGACCCGCAGCGCCACCTGGCCGGGATTCAAAAGTTTATTGAGGCCGGCTTCGATCATGTTTATATTCACCAGGTTGGTCCAGATCAGGAAGGGTTTTTGCGTTTCTACCAACGTGAAATTTTGCCCAAATATACCTGATACAGGTGACGCCACTTTGGTAGAGAAATTCCCACAAGACAAAGAGACCGCACTCATAATGCGGTCTCTTTTACTAAATCTCCCTCTTCAGCAATCTGGTAAATCATTATATGGATAAAATATACTTAATAATAGCTCTTTAAATAACTTCCAATCGCCCGGAAGAAGGATAGCCATGAATCCAATTTTGTTATATAATAGAGTTATCTAGCCTACCCATTTGGCCTCTGTAGTGCTCAAAGTTCCTCTTAAAAATTAAAGCTATCCCAATTACAAAAAACCTATTTTCCCAAATTTAACAATGACGTTGAAGGGAGTCTGAAAGTGGATCAAGGTGTAGTAAATTTTATTCGTGATAAGCAAATTGATTCTTTTCCAAAATTAAGATTTTTACTGTTTCTGCGTCAAAATCCCTATTTGAACGGTAATACTCAAAATTTGGCTGAGAAGTTGTACATCGAAGCGCCACTGGTGGAAAAATTGATCCATGATTTCCAACAGGTAGGGTTGCTCGAAGTAGGGCAGGGTAATTATTGTTATCGTTTGAGCAATGAGCCTGATTTGAAAACCTGGCTGGAAAAGCTGGCCGCCATGTTTGACCAGCCGGTTGCCCGCCAGGAACTATTGGCCAGGGTCCGAAAGCCAAGGAGAACACACTCCACTTACCCTGAAAGCCACAAAGCTTCCTCTCGAATGGAGCAAATGGTCCCTTTAAAATAAGATTGCATCCAAAATTAAAACTCCCCCGCGCTACAGCGCGGGGGAGTTTTTGTTTCCAGATGACATACCAGTATTGGACAGAATTAACTTTGTTGGGTTTGGGTTTTCACTTCTTCAGCAACCGCGCGATAGGCTTCTCCAGCTCGGTCTTCGACCTTTTTGAGCGTTTCTTTGGCCTTATCCTGAGCCTGAGAGAACAAACGGTCGCGGGCCTCACCCATGAGTTCGTCTTCTTTCTGGGTAATGGGCAGCATTAGCCCAATGGCGGCGCCGGCAGCCACGGCTACCGCCCCAACTGCCAGGGGATTCGTTTCCAGGGTATTTTGAAAGCTCTGCTTGGCCTGCTCCATCCTATATTGAGCTTGGTGACTGAGATAATCGGTTTGTTCACTCATTTTGTGTTGGAGCTCGCCCGCTTTAGTCTGCAGGTTGCTGGCCGCTTCGCCGGCCCGATGACTCAAATCGCTGGCAGTACTTTGCAGACTGCCCACCATCTCGCCGGCCCGATGGCTGAGATCGCTGGCCATCTCGCCAGTCTTGGTTTGAATATCATCGGCTACTTCACCCACTTTGTGTTGTATATTCTGGGTCATCTCACCGGCCCGTTGCTGGACATTGCTCATATTTTCAGAGAGGGTCTCCTGGGCTTTAGCGGTGAATGATTTTTCCTGGGGATAGTATCTTACCCGTCCTGTGTTACCGTAGTAAGGGTCGTTATAGTTTGACTCATAACCATAATGGCTCGAAGAACGAGAGCCTTCAATCAACAGCCAACCCAGCCCGATGCCAATTAAGGCCGCCGGGATAGGATTTTGTTTGACGGTTTCCATCACCTGGTAGCGCCAGGTGTCAGCTTTACGCATGGTTGTGTTTGCCATATTTTCCACCTTTCTAATAGTTGCATCTTTGACCATTTCTTTGGCTTCTTGGGTCAACCGTTCGGGCGAAAGTTTGGTTTGAATTTCATCTACCACTTCGCTCATATGAGCGCGGGTTTGTTTGATGCGCGCCCGAATAGCTTCCGGGGAATCCGATTCGTTCTCCCAATCGGAGGGTTTTAGCTGAGTTGTTGTTTCAACCATTGCCCATCCTCCTTTACTGATTTAATAGTTTTTTCCGGGGCCGGGTTTAGGTTTTTCAAATCAGTGAGACCTTTTTGTAGGAGAAAATAACCCACAGCAGCTACAATCAACCCTACAATCAGGGCTGCCAGCCAGCCGGCCATAAACTCGGCCAATCCCAAGATAAGGGCAGCCAGGAGGGCTAGAAAACCGGCGTAAGCGATAAAACCCCCGGCGGCAATAAAGCCTATCCTTTGGCCCGCTTGCGAAGCCTTTTCAGACATCTCCACTTTGGCTAACCGAACCTCTTGCTGGAAGAGGGTGCTAACATCCTGAGAGAGTTCAGAGAACAGTTCTCCCAGAGAGCGTTCTGTGCGAATCATGGTTTTCACCACTTTCTAGGTTCTGCGGGCGGAAACTCATCATCTAAATCTTCTGATGATGAAGTTGAGCCGTAGCGAGACTGACCAAATTCAGTTGTTCCCACTTGATAATTGGAGGAATAATCCGGCTCATCGCTCTGTTGAAAAGTTCCATAATCGCTCCCAGGGCGATCAAATCCAATTGAGCCGCCGGGGTAATTTTCCGGGTAGCCATAATGCTGATAGCGCCGGGCTAATTCTTGCTCGCGGCGGGCCATGCGCCGTTCACCGGAACTCTTGATGAAGCGGCCAACCAACAGCCCCACAATAAAGGCCCCACCCAGAAACAGTTCGGGCTGACGGCGAGCCATGTTTTCAGCGTCTTCAAGCAATTGATCTACATCTCGTTCCTGCAAATAGCCAGAGATGCGATCTACCCGGTCCGCCACCTGATCGGCATATTGGGCGACCATCCCGCTGTTTTGGTTGCGCAACTCATTGCTGGTGGTGCGAATAGCCTGAGCCACGCTGCCTAATTGTTCAACTGCCTGGTCTTTGCGTACGTTTACCGCAGATTTGGCCTGGTCTTGAGCCTGACTGGCTACTTCCTGGGCCTTTTGTTGCACTTGATCTACAGCCTGTTTAGCTACTTCTTTAGCTTGCTGAACGCCATCCTTCACCTCGGCTTCGGCGACGTTCTGGTTATGAGTGTGATGGGTCATCTTTTACTTCCTTCCTCAATCATTGAAATTTTCTTTAAAGAGTTTCTACCCCTTGGGGTAAGTTTATGAAACTGTCTGAAAAGTGGCTGAGACAGGAGTGGGCAAGGCAAGCCTTGCACTCCAACTTTTCAGACAGCCTCTATGGACCTATGAAATTACTTCTTATCATAACATTGCCCTGTGAGGTTGACTATACTCGTTTGGGTGACGCTAAAGGGTAGGTAGAGCTATTTTTTTTTAATCCTGGCAGTTAACCTGGATGTTTTGTATCCCCCAAGTAGATAAGCAGGGTTATTAAGCACCTCTGCCTCCAAAAACCTCTTTAGACAATTTACCGGGCTGCCCACACCGCATCCATAGAAATAAACGGCAGGGTATCCATTAGAGTTTATCGAAAATAAAAATACCTCTCGCCAAGTTTTTAAGAGAAAACATCTTTGCGACTTTGCGTCTTGGCGTGAAAAAAGTTATTCCCAATAATGTCTATTTATATTGCCGGCTGACAAAAGCTAACTAACCCCCGGCAGTAAGTTAAAAATTGCTCTACCATTCGCTCCGCTGTAAATTTTTGAGCGTGGGTGTAGGCTCGTTTAGCCATCAGTTTGCGATAATTCGAGTCGGCCATTAACAAACTCAGCGCCACTTCCAGAGCCTGAGGATCATCGGGCGGAACGTACAGCGCGGTGTCCCCCCACACTTCGCGTAAATTGGGAATATCACCCAGGACCAGCGCGCAGTCGGCCATAGCCGCTTCTAACACTGCTAACCCAAAAGGTTCATAACGGGTTGGCAGCGCATAAATGGCCGCCTGAGAGAACCAAGTCCTTCGCTTTTTAGCGCTCACCTGCCCGATGGGATTGATCCATTGGTGGGAGTTGTCCCTCCTTGGAAGGTGGTCATTACCGAGGATATAAATTGGCCAGGTTAAGCGAGGAGCGACTCGTTCTAAATTCACAACATTCTGGTGATCGTCCCAGCCCTGACTGGTTGTCAAAACATAGGGGTGCTTTTGGGTGACATGAACGGGGTAGGGATTGCGTCCAACCGGCACCACCCGGCTTTGAGGTAGAGGGCCGTAACTTTCTTCCAAAGAGGCCAGCAGGGTTTGGGTCGGCACTAAAACCAGATCGGCCGCCTGTAAACTCCGTTTGACGTACTCCTGATAAGTCGACTCCAGGAGGGGAGCGGTTCGCTTTTTGCTGGTCTGCCACCAGGAGAGAAGGCAGATTGGCATAGCAACAACTTTCGGCGCTTGCCAGGGCAGCGTAGCATGGGCATAGCCATTTAAATGGATCAGGTGGGGCTGGACCTGTCGCTCCAAATGCAGCAACCACCGCCTGGTGGCATGAGCATTGTTTGCACCCGCCAGGAGGTGTGGATTCTCAAAAACCTCCATTCGAGGCAGTCGCCTGAGCTGACGACGTTGTTCCCGGCTGAGCGAGCCACCCGGCGCAGCCAAAGTGACCTGATGACCTTTCCGGTGGAACGCCTCGGCTAATTCCAGGCTATAACTCCAAACTTCGCTGTGAGTATCGGTAGTCATGAGAATTCTCAGAGAGGAGAAAAAAGGCCTGCCAGCCTTTAAATGAAGATGACAGCCCGTAAAGTTATTAGCCGAGCGAAAATGAGCATAACTGTTCTTGGAGTTGATAGCCCAGGCGCTTTCCATAGTGAGGCTCCTTAATAAAGGTATAGACCCGTGTCTCGATAAAAGATGCCGGTTTGACTGAGGTGTAAAAAAGCCGGGCGAATAATTAAAAGATGCCCGGAGTATTTCTCTGTTAGACAAAGGCAGAAAAAGGGCTGCCTTTTGGAGTGGGATATTGGAAATTACTATATCACGTTCCCTTTTGATTCCCTACACTCGTATGGGTGAGCTTAATTTTCTAAGGGGAGTATTTTTGTTGCCCTTATTATTTTAGGTAGGGTAGAAAAAGTGGAGCTGAAACTCAGGAAAATTATTGGTTAGAGGATAGTGAACTATTAACCGATTGGGTGAGAAGGGAACATAAAAAATAGCCCGTATGGGTGAAGCAGAGATAGCCCTACCAGGTAGGTATAAGGACTCCTCTACCCATCCATGAGGTGAAAGTACAACTCTCCTTCCTCTCCTGAGTAGTAGAAAAGATAACTCTTTATAACTCGCTTGAACTACCCAGGTGAGTGTAGGCAAAGGAGACAGCAGAAAGATAAAATATACCTACTTTATGGAGGAGGTGTACTATGATCTCAAACTCGAACTCACGTAATTGGCCTCGCCAGATCCCATGCCCTATTATAAAAATTGGATTGGCAGCCGTTTTCTTTGTTGTTCTACTGGGGATGTCTGGACTGACCTGGCAGACTCTAACGGTTTTGGCCGCTCCAACCCCCTCAACCGAATTTGTCATCGAAGTAGTAAACGACCGGGGGGACGAACTAAGTTATCTAAACCACACAGCTAGCGGCGATATTCACGTCCCACCCAATCAGCCAGTTACCTTTAGCGTATCAAATCTTTACGGCGGAGTCGCTCCAAGCTTGGGTCATACCAACATTATTTGGGTAGAAACTGATTCTCTGGGTGTTTATGAGGGCCGGTGTACCGAATTTTGTGAAATCCAGCATGCCAGAATGTCCTTTGGCGAAGAAATCTCAAGCATGGGGCGTGAACACTCGTGCCGTCCGGCTGTTGTTCCGACTGGTTCAGAAGCGGCGGATAACTTGTAATTGTTTCTGAAATGGGTGCTAGGGAAGGGTGAGAGGTAAACGGAGAGGAAAGACGAAATGCAAGTTCGCGGCTCGATTGTAGCTAAAGCTTTTGAGGGCGTCCGTTAATCCGATTTTTTAAAACAGAAGAGGCGGACCCCAGTCCGCCCCTTCTGTGAATCCAAAACACTTCTTTAAGTTACGCGGTGATCAAAGCTGCTTCTATCCTTTTGCCGTTCAACAAATGTTGAAAGGTACTGGTCAAGATAACCCCCTCCAGGTAAGCCTGAAACTCTTCGTCCGTGCCATGCTTTACCTGGGCTTGAAATTCGTCGTAATACCAGGCCCGGGAGACCGTATCCGGCTGCTCCAGCCAAGCGCCGTAGCCATACTTGCCAATCTGCTCCAGCGTGTTATCGGTGGGAATGCCGACCGCATCCAAAACTACGGCCAACAGATCAAGTTCAAAGTAACTCAAATTGATTTTGCCGGCAAATTCACGCAGTTTGCGGGCATGCTCAAAATGCAGTTTCAGCAATTTGATTAAGGTTTTCTCGTCCATTGTTTATCTCCTTTAACCTGCCGGCGGGCGGCAGTCCCTCTCATTGGTTAGAATTAATATCATTGTAGTCACTGAACGAGACGAAAACGTTACGAAACACGTGACAAAACCAACCTTCAAAAAAGTTGGTTCACCAGCGGCAAAATAACCTCCCAGCGCGGCAGCAACACTTGCGCCCCCAGATCGGTGGTAAAGGGAATAGTCATCTCCTGGTTGATGCTGCGGCTCTGCAACCCCTCCGGCCCGACCAGTAGCACTGCCAGCAGCATGGTTGCCAAATCCACTTCATTCAAATCGGTAGTCAGGTAGGTGCGAGCGGCGGCCCAGGCGGCGGGCAGCCGGGGCCACGCGCCGGGCTGAGCCACTCGCGTCACCAGCGCCCGCAGCACTTGCTGCTGCCGTTGGCTACGCCCAAAATCGCTGTCGGTGTGGCGGGTGCGGGCATAGATCAAGGCGGTTGCGCCATCCATATGCTGGGGGCCGGCGGGAATTACGATGGTCGTATAACCGTAATCATCGGTGGGATAATTTTCGTCCACAATTGTTTCTGGTACGTCCACTTCGATGCCGCCCAGCGCGTCTACCAGGGCCACAAAGCCGGTAAAATCCACCAAGATGTAGCCGTGCAGGGTGAGACCAAAGTTGTTCTGGACAGTTTGTTTAGCCAGTTCCGGGCCGTAGCCGGGTTGGGTTAGCTCGCCAAAGTAGTGGGCGGTGTTGATTCGGTTGGAACCCTGACCGGGAATATCCACCCATAAATCACGGGGAATGGAGAGAATCGCTGCTTGGGGCTGCTGGGGGTCGAAAGCAGCCAGGATGAGGGTGTCGGTGCGAATGGGGCCGGTTTCGCCGGGGCGACGATCCTGGCCCAGGATGAGCACGTTGAGTTGCCCACTTTGCCAGGCGGCCAGAAAGACTCCGCCAATTAACCCGGTAATAATCACAAGTGGACAAAGAAGTAGAAAACAGCCGGCCAGCCACCAGCCGGCTCGACGGCGTGGGCGCGGTGGGGGAGTCAACGGGCCGGGTTGTCGAATAACGGTGGGAGCATCGGGGTGATGGTAGCGTGGTGGGGGCGGTTGGTACATAGCTAAACCGGTCGAAATGACATACCCAGGCTTACCGGGTAACCCTTGTTGTTATTCGCTCATGGGGTGAGTGTCTTTGCGCCGCCAGTGGCGTGTTTCAATAGCTGACTGTTTGGGGGCTTCTGGAGGCTCAACCCGTTCGACCGGTATCACAAGGAAGAATTTACTGCCGGGATAGTTGATTTCGTCGTGGCCCAGGCTCTCCACCCAAACCTGACCGCCATGCGCTTCGGCTATGCCTTTGACCAGGGTCAGGCCCAGGCCGGGACCGGCGCCCTTAAATTTGGTTTTGCCGGTGCTGTGATGAAGGGTGTCATCTACCCGGAAGAACTTTTCAAAAATGCGCTCGTGGTGTTCCGGGTCAATACCGATGCCCGTATCAGAGACCACTATCTCAACAGCCTGGCCCAACCCATCCCGTTCAAGCAGCCGGCCTTCAACTTTGATCATCCCGCCATCGGGAGTGTATTTTACGGCGTTGCCGATGAGGTTTTCAAAGGCTTGGACCAGGCGCGTGCCATCGGCCTCGATGGCCGGTAGTTCGTCAATGCCGCTTTTGCTAAAGGCAATCCGCCGCTGATCGAGGGTTTGAAAATAGGGGCGGCTGGCCTGCTCGATTACATCGGCCAGGGCCACCGGGCCCAGGAACAGGTTCATTTCACCAATATTGGCTTCGGTCACATCAAACATCATGTCCACCACATCCTTCATGCGCTCGCTGCCCTTGGCCACACCCTGGATAATGGTTTTAACGTAAGCCGGATCTTTTAACTCTTCTTCGGTTAAATCTAACAGCATCCGCGAGTAGCCATGAATGTGGGTGAGGGGTGTGCGCAGTTCGTGGGAGGCAATGGACAAAAAATCGGCCTTATCCTGATCCAGCCCGGCAAGTTGTTCGGTCAACTGGCCCACTTCTTGATTGATAATAGCCAACTGTTCAAACAGGCGGGCATTGTCAATGGCCGGAGCCACCCGGTCGGCCAGAGCGATCATCAACTCCAAATCTTCTTCATAATAAGCCATTCCCTGAGGACGAGGGCCAAAAGCCAGCAGGCCGATAATTTCGTGCTGCAATAGGACTCCCACGTATAATTCCATATTCAATGATTTTAGCCAACTTCGTTCTTGCTCGGACAGTGACCGAAATTTGGGCAGCACATCAACATCATATTGGCTAAGCAGTTTGTTTCCTTCTCGTAAGTGACTTATTACCGGGCTGTCGGGGGTAAAATGGCCGGTTGTTAGTTCGGTCAGGCCCACAGATGAGAGGGGCCGCAGCGAGTAGCCAACCACATCGGCCCGCTCCCGGACAAACACGATTCCCTGCTCTATACCCAGGGTTTCGATCATAAGATTAATGACGATGTCGCCCAGCCGGTTCAAATCCAAAGCGCTGCTGATGCTCTGGCTGTAATGTTTGACCACCTGGCTCTGGTCGTAATAATTCTTGCCAAAAATAATGATGGACAAAAGTCGGTGAGAAAAACGCCATAAAGGTGGGAAAATAACAGCTAAAACTACGGCCAGAATCATGGTCCAGAATAGAACATAGAGATCATTGGAACTGGGGTTGTTACGGCTGATGATAATGGCGGTAGCCAGGCCCAGGGCAAATACCGTAGCCAGAATTGCAGTGACGCCCAGGTAAGATAGGGCGCGCCCCACCAAAAGCTTCAAATCAGGGGCATGGTAGCTGAGGGCCGTATAACCGGCTACGATGCTGCCTATGGTCAGCAAAAGCAGCCCGCCCGAATTAAAGATAGCCGGACTGACAAATAAGATCAGCCCGCTGACGCTTAACAGCGTCGTAGCAATAAGCCAGTAGCGCAGACGATTTAAGTATTGGGTGGCCTGGCGTTTTCTAAAATCCAGGGCCAGGGCAGCCACAGCTGTCACCAGGCCCACCACCCAGCCCAACCCAGCTACAACCAGCGCAATTTGGCCGGTCTGATTAATGCCTAGCCCTGTTTCGGTTAAAACACGGCTTGCCGCATCGGCCCAGCCTTGCGGGTTGAAAACAAAAAAGGCCCACAGTAGTAAAAGTACCACCGCGCTGCTCCAATAGATGAGCAGGGTTTTGCGTTCTCGCTTGAGAAAACTGAGGGTTAATGCCCCAAAGGTTAAGATTAACGCCAGCAAAGCAAACTGGCTGGTATAATATTGGCTGATGGGCGCCAGGGTGGTAACTTGCAGTAAGCCGACCAACAGCGACAGGTTAAGAAATACACCCAGGGCCGCGTAAAGGGCCAGATGAATGTCTACACCCTCTCTGGCCCGCAGGCGCGAGACGGTGACAACTAGCAACAACCCAAAAACCAACAGAGCGAGACCGACAATGATAATTTCAGAGGCTATTGGCATAAAGGTTTTGTCCACAGGGTTAAATCGGATTAATTGTAGCACATATATCAAAAAGTTGACAATGGGAACTTCAGTGCTAAAGGCTCAACGCCACTTGAATAACACCCGTAGTGGAGTCTACCCTGACAGGATACAGCGGCAAAATATCTTCGTCAGCCGGTTCGATAGGTTCGCCGCTGCTTATATTCCACATGTAGTAATGCAGCGGGCAAATAATCATTCGTCCTTTTAATTTGCCGCGTAACAGCGATGTGCCGGCATGGGGGCAAGTTTGGGCAAACGCTACAATTTCCCGGCCAGTATTGGCCACAATTATCGCCCGCCCAAACACCTCGACCAACTTCATCCCATTTTTAGGGAGTTCGGCTATGGTGGCAACCGGCACAAACTCCCCGGCGTGTGGTGGCAACTCAGGCGCTTGATGGGTCGCTTGCGCGATGTAATAAAGCGGGTGATTGACCAGCACCTCAATCTGGCTAAAACCGGCCTGGCGCAGGTGGCGGCACAACTTGCCCCGTTTGAAGCGGCGCTCAAGCTCCGGGCCAACGTCAAGCGGGCCATCCCCCTGCCACTCGATAACTATCAACCTGGCTTGTTCCGGCAGGGCCGCCAGAAGTTGGTCGAGCCACGTCGTCGCTTCCATTTCAGCCGAGAGCGCCCCTGCCAGCACGAGGCCCTGTAACTTTGGATTCATAAAATCGGCCCCCGGCAAAATTTCTTCCGACCCCAGGGCTAATTTTGCCGCAAAAGCTTCCGCTTCGGGACCCAAAATGGCCCAACGCAAATCAGGTTCGATGGGTATGGCAGTGACAAGGTTAGCCAGGTTCATTATTCTCTTTATCCAGCCCTCCAACCTTCCAATCTTCCAGCATTACCGATTTTGAAACTCAAATCTCAGTCTTATTTCGGTGCGTTGGTGGCAGTTCCCTGAGGAACCAAACGAGTGACGCCCAAAATAGGCCGCCCGCTGCGTTCATAAAAAGCCGCCTCGATGGTCTCTTCCAGATTCAACGGGCGGTACAGCGCCTTGAATTGAGGGCTGCGATCAAAGATAATTTCGTCTGGCGCGCGCCAGAGGTACAACGTGGCCGGTTCCGCTATAAATCGCTGTAGACGAGGCGTCAACTCCGTGTCGGATTCCCACAGGTAGCCAAACACTTCGGTCGGGGTCACCCGTCCGCCGGTCAGATAGGTCACTGGCGCGGCTAGACCCCAATCCATGGCAACTACAGGGCTGGCTGCGTGACCGTCCAGCCAGTGACTCAACTCATAAATGGCGTCAGAGTGACTGCTCAACCCACCGCTTTCCGCCAGCGCCCCGTGATAGCGGATGACGCTGCTGAAGTTGGTGATAACGAGCAGACCCAAGCCAGCCAAGAGCGTGAGGTGTGAGGCGTGAGGTGTGAGGCGTGACCCCTGACCCCCAGCCCCCAACCCCTGGCTCACAAACCACCCCCCTACGGCGATGGCTACAGCAGGCCAGGGCATCAGGACGGCAAAGTGGGTGATCCACAAGGCCGAGACGGTGCCAACGCTGGCTAAAATGATCAGGCCGATGACCAAAAAAGGAAACAGAGCTATTCGAAAGGAAGCAGCGGGAGGCTTGAAATAGGCTTTGAACACCACTGCGATTAAAACCAACCCAAACCCAAACACCGGCAGGGGATTGCTGATAACTTGGCCCAGATACCAAAGGTGACTGCCATCGAGCGCCACCCCAAACTGCCGCAGCCGCTCCAGCAGATTAGGACCCACCGCCAAATTGTTGACCCCATAATAGGAGGTCGCTGCGTTTTGGGATACGTTTAAAAACGTGCCCCCCGTCTGGAGATTGTAAACAATCAATGGCCAACAGCCGGCCAGAAAAGCCGGAACTGCGATGGCGAAATCTGTTTTCCAGGGGTAGGCTGCCGGAAGCCGTTTGAGCCATTGAGAAAGATTAAGCAAAATAACGGCTCCCAGCAGGGCAGCAATCAGCCACAAAAAGAGTAATTTCGCGTATACACCAAGACCAAAAAAGAAGACTCCGGCGGCGGTCCAGCGAACTGACCCTCCCTGGACTCGGCGGAGCCAACACAGCGTTGCCGCCAAACCAATGGCGGCGGTAACAGCCGTTACAAAAATGCCCTGGCGATTCCAGAAGATAAAGGTTGGGTCTACCGCTAGCAGCAGGGCTGCGCTCAATCCCACCCAACGCTGCCCGGAAAGCTGCTGAGCCAGCAAGTAAGTCAGGCTCAGAGTGACTGCGCCGATCAGGATAGACATACTCCGCAGCGCCGCCGGCGTTGGTCCCAGGAGGGCAATGAAAGGGATAGCCGCATAAGTATTGAGCGCGCCAATGTAATCCTGAGTCATCAATGGCCACAAATGGCTACCCACCATCAAGCCGCTGTTACGGAAAGCTGTTACTGTTTGACCCTGCCACAATTGTAATGCCGGCACTGCTTCAAAGGCCTCATCGTAATGCAGTCCGGGCAAATCAATCTGGTAAAAACTCAGGGAGGCATACAGCAGCATAATGGCGCTAAGAAGAAAGAACCCGGTAAAGCGTGAAATGTGAGGCGTGAGGCGTGAGGCGAGGGGTACTGGACACGCTCCCCTACTCCCCTGCTCCCCTGCTCCTCTGCTCCTCTGTTCTTCCATCATTCCTGGGCTAACAAGGAGACATTGGCGACCATGGCCTCGTAAATCCAGCCGGAGGCGTAGATGGTAATTGATTTGATAAAAACGGGTTTGGCCGGACCAAGCGAGGTGAGCAGATTATCCGACTCATACGGGTACCAGATAAAGCGGGCGATGCGTTCGCTGGAGTTAAATGGCTCATCGTAAAGAATGTAATTATCCGGCTTGGGGGAGTAATAGAAGCCGTGATACCACTGGCGGTCATTGTTATCGGCGTCTTTGTAATCTAGGCGCAGCATGATCGGAAATTCGGAACCTTGCTGGCCGCCTCCCGGCAGTGATTGCCGCACCAACCGGACTTCAGCAAAAATCCGCAGCGATTGGAAATCACGCACATCCTTATTAACCTGCTGGCTTACGCCAACTTCAGTGTGGACATTATCTTGGCCTTCACTACGCAGTTCCAGCACACTGCGGTCTTGAAACGTAACTACCTGAGCGGTAGTGAGAACCCCGCCTTCGCTAAAATTTCTCTCGTAAGTTTCCCAGGAATTATTCAATGAGGCCGGCCTGAAATCACTATCTTTGAGCAAATTTTGCGCTGCTGGCAGCGGCGGCGACGGGGCTTGATCCTCCCTTACTAAGGCCCGCTCTCCTTGTTTCAACATCACCACGCTGCCATCGCTAATCACACTGGCTTGCCCCAGCCGAGTGGTTACCTGGGTTTCTGTCTCGTTGGTCTCAATTGAAAAGCTGCCCTCGTTTAGTTCAATCTGAGCCTGGGGTGTGATAAGATCAAAATTCAAAGCCGTCCGACTCAACGATGAAGTGGCCCGTACCCGTCCTTTTTGCACCTCGATTAATATCTGGGTGGGGTTTGGACTCCAACCGAAACGAGGGGTGCGGGTCTCCCTTAAAACAATGGTGGTGTCGCTGTACATGGTCAAGCTGCTGTCGTCCGAAAAGGTTAAAATGGCCTGCGAAGTGGCATCGGTGGAGATGACAAAGTTTTCTTCAACGGTCACTGTATTACCATCGGTGAGTGACGACGATAAGCCTGTGCTGGGGTCGCCAATCACCACCGTGCCTCGAACCGAAGTCGCCTCCGTCGAGAAGGTGTCGGTCGCGTTGATGATGTACCAGCGAATACTGGCCGGAATTAGCAGCGACAGCAGGCAGAAGATGCCAAAGGCGGTGAGTAAAATGATCCAGGCGGTGCGTTCGATGTTGTTTCTCATAACCAGGTCCGCTATTTTACCATGCCCTGGCCTGAACCGCACAAAACATAAACAGGGATGAATCCTCTCGCAGAAAGTAATCGGTAATCAGTGATCAGTAATCAGTGATCAGTGAAACTGATTACTGATCACTGATTACTGTTTCAATGGTCAACGAACCAATTTCGAGACCCTGCCCCACATTTTCAATGGCTCCCGGCTCCGGCTGATAATACAATCCCACCCGCAGTCGGTACTCGCCGGGGGAAGCGGTGGCCGGAATGGTCAGCACATGCCGGTCGCGTAGAGTTTCGCCGGGCTGCCAGTAGCGGCTGGGGTAAAAGTCGCCGCCGGGGCGCTGATCGCTCTGGCTGAGGCCCTGGCCTGCGCCGTCAATCAGGTGGACGTAGCTGCTGTAATCACGCTCAAGCGGCTCGGTAACCTGCCAGTGCAGCGTCACCGTAATGGGGCGGCCTGGGCTAATCGAGGCGGGGGAAAAATCATATCCACGCAGGCTGACGCGGGGCAGCGTCAGCTCAAGTGGATAAGCCGGCGGGGTCTGATAGGGCCTGGCCTGCCACAACGTTCCGGCTGGAGCGAGATCGGCCTTGATTTCCAAACCGGCCATTGGCTTGATCAGGTAGACTGGCCGCCCGGAAACCAGCGCTTGATCCAGCACGCGGCCAATGTTAGCATAGCCTGGTTCTGGCGTAATTAGGGGAAAAAGGCCCAACAGGTCGGGACGGCGGCCTTCGACATATTGGTAATACCACATGGGCATGATCTCATTACGATCATTGCTCAACAAGACAGCCCCACTGGGGATAGGTTCGGCCAGAATGGCTTGCCAGCGGTCACGGGCGGCGATGTTATTAGCCTGGTTGATTTCACCCCATCGGGTGATGAACAGCACCAGTGGAAGCAGCAGGCCCAGCCCGCTCAGAGCAATCACAATGAAATGGTAAATCCGCTGCCCCAGTCGTTTTTCCAACGCTTCGAGGCCGGGGCTGCTGTTGACCGAGCCGGTTTTGGCCCGGACAAAAGTATGAGTGATTCCATCCACCAGCCCCAACCAACCCAGCCCCAGCCACAAACAAAGCAAGAGCCAATTGGGGATAAATAACACATACACATCGCCGATAAAATAGATCAGGTTAAAGGCCAGAAAAGTGATAAAACTCAAGCCGCTCAAAAGCAGCAAATCCGTTCGCCCCCGTTGCCACAGGATTATCAAGCCTAGCAGCGCCAAAATCGCTCCCACCCAGCCAACCTGCTGGCGTAACAATTGCCAGGTCAGCGCCAGCCGATCCAACCCCGCCGCCGCCGGTTGGAGTTCGCCGGTAAAAACAGTGCCCAGGATGTGGTTCCAAAATCCCCGCAGCGAATTGTCATACAGAGTCAGCGTTTGCGTTTCGCTCAAGCTCAGCGTGGCGTAAGGTGTAAACGGCGCGATGAGGGGCAGGTAAAGGTAGAGCAGCAGGGGAGTCAACAACAGGGCCGTGTAAATCAGCCAATTTCGACCGGGGACCGGGGACCGGGGACCGGGGGGTATTTCTACTCCGGTCTCCCGTCTTCGGTCCCCGGTCCACAAGAACAGCGCCAATGCCGGTAACAACAAAACCACCGTCCGGTGGTGGGTCAAACTCAAGCCAATGGTCAACGCCAGCAGCTTACCTTGCATGTCATTCCGACCCGCAGAGCGGGGAGGAATCCTCCCGGAGTCTGGGCTATCTGCAATACGTTTCGTAAAGACATATCTCAACCCCAGCCACAAAATGGCCGCTACAAACAGCGTGTGCAGCGCATAAACCTCGGCCACAATCGCCTGGCTCCAAAAGGTGTGACTGGCGGCAAAGCTGGCCGCCGAGACAGCCGCAGCCAGCACTCGGGCCGGCAGGGGAGCTTCGGGCAGCACTTGGTCGAGTAGTTGCCGGGCAACTCCATAGGTCAACCCCACTGCCAGCGCCGCCAGCACCGCCGAGAGCAGATTCATCCGCCAGGCCACCTCGCCCAGCGGCAAAAGATGCGTCCACAGCCAGCCGAGCAGCACGTAAAGCGGATAGCCGGTTGGGTGGGCAATGCCGGGCAGCCAGGGCACAAATTGAAACTCACCGCCGTCGGCTTCCAGCACGGTCGGGGCCAGGGTGGAAAGATAGAGCAGGAACGCAGCCAGGGCTACTCCCAGGCCAACAAGTCGATCCAGGGTTTGCGGGTGCGCCTGTCCGGCAGACCTAAGCTTACTTACCATAAGGGCGATTATAACACGGAAGTGAGACAGTCAAAAAGAAGTTGGCCCCAGGTCGAGTCATTGGCAATGGTAACTTGGAGTCCAAAGCTTGCCCTGGCTTTTTCAAAGCAAGCTTTGGACTCCATCTCCGACCTAAATTGACCATATCCAAATAAAAAGGAGTCCACAATACTGCGGACTCCTCGATGATGAGAGCCTAATTTACCAATCGTCTCCGCTACTCGTTGTCCTCCGCCCCCGGCTGGGGTTCCGGCTCGATGCTGACGGCGGGGATGGCTTTTAGATATTCCAGCGCCTTGAGCAGTTGCGTATCCTCACTTTTGAGCAGTTCGGCCTGGGTCATATTTTCCAATTCGGGCGGGGTGGTCAGGAAAGCGCCGACCGGCAGCTCGACTTCCACATCCGGCTCGATGCCCTGCTTGCGAATCAGCCGGCCATTGGGGGTAAGCCACTGGCTGGTGCCCAGCAGCAGCCCGGAACCGTCGTCCAGTTCAAACGGCTGCAAAACCGTGCCCGTGCCAAAGGTGGTTTCGCCCAAAACCGCGCCCCGTTTATGGTCTTGAATCGCCCCGGCAAAAATCTCGGCGGCGCTGGCCGAACCACGATTGATCAGCACCACAATAGGAATATCCGTCGCAATTCCGCCCGCCTTGACCGGAAAAGTTTCGCGGTTGCCCTGGGCGTCTTCTTGCAGTAGCACATTGCCGTCTTTCAAAAACTGGCTGGTCACTTTGACCGCCTGCTCCAGCAAACCGCCCGGATTGTTGCGCACATCAATAATCAACTGCTTGGCCCCGGCAGCTTCCGCTTCCTGGACGGCCTGGATGACCTGGTCATTCAAATTGGCGCTGAACTGGGTCATGCGCACCACCGCCACCTCAGTGCCGGGAGCCATAGCCCACAGAGCCGCCGGAATCTTGATTTCAGCTCGAACCAGATCAAATTCCAGGCTCTCGTTGGAGTCCGGGCGGAAAACGGCAATGGTCACTTCTGTACCTTCTTCGCCGCGAATGCGGTCCACCACCTCGTTCAGGGGCAGGGTGGTCACATCTTCGCCGTTCACTTCCAGGATGATGTCGCCGGCTCTGATGCCCGCTTTGGCCGCCGGCGAGCCGTCGAAGGGCGCGACAATGACCGGTAGGCCATTCTCCACACCCACATGCGCCCCAATGCCATAAAATTTGCCCGAAATATTGGTTTGCTGGTCGGCAACCTCTTCCGGGGTTAAAAAGCGCGTGTGGCCTTCGTCGCCCAGGGCAGTAATCAGGCCGTTGATAGCCCCGTAGGTCAGCTTTTGCGGGTCGAGCGCCTCGCGGTCAACAAAGTGGTTCTGGACAATATTCCAGACCTGCCAGAAGACCTCAAACTCTGCCGGCTGATCGGCGGCCCGCACTACTCCCGGCTTCAGAAAGTCGGAATTGGCAAAAAGCACCCCACCCCCAAACGATACCAGGGTCAGCGTCAGCAGGCAAAATACAATCAGGATAAACTTGATAAACTTATTCATTCATTTGGTTCCTTATTTTTATTTATTCCGGTTCATCATAAAATGTGAAGCGTAAAACGTAATGATTTAGGGCGAAAAACCATTACGTTTTTCGCTTTAAAACACATCTTTTTCAACTGAAATCAAACATACCCTCTTCATTTTACATCTTACGCCTGCTGGCTTAAGCTATCCTGAGAAACAGCGGAGGAGTTAGTTATGTCTCAAACCGCAGCCGATTTGCAGCGCCTGCTGAGCCGTTTGGATGGAAAAGGCTACCCGGCCTATAAAGACATCCGTGGCAGTTATGAGTTCAATTATTTTACCTTGTTCATAGACCATGTGCAAGGCGACCCCTTTGCTGCGCCCAGCCGGCTGCGGCTGCGTTTGCCTATGGCTGAGGCCGGTTTTCCACCCGATACACGCAGCCGTCCCAGCCGCCGCGTGGCCCTGCGCGACTTTCTGGCCCGCATTTTTTCTGCCCAATGCCGCGCCCTGGCCGATCGCAGCCGGGGGTCCGGCAAAAGCGGCTTGCTGGCGATGGACCGGCCAGGCCAGGAAATCCTGGATCGTTCGGCGGTCATCATCACCGACGACTATGTTGAGGCGCGTTTTGTGGCCGGTTTGCCGGCGCAGGGGCGGCGTATTCTGGGGCGACAGGCAGCCCAGATGCTCTGCGAGGATGTGCCCCGCCTGGTCGAGGCCAGCCTGAAATATGCCAGCCTCAACCGGCAGCAGTTGATCACCCACCTTGACGCTGCCGAAGACGCCGACGCTCTGCGCGCCCAGTTGCCCGGCCTGGGCCTGGTCGCCTTTGTGGCTGACGGCAGCCGGCTGCCCCGCCGCTCCGGTGTAGATGACCGCCCGCTCCAGAGTGATAAGGTCGTGCCTTTCCGCAGCCCGACCAGTTTGCAGGTTGAAGTGAGACTGCCTCACGCGGGCTGCCTGACCGGCATGGGGATACCGTCCGGCGTCACCCTGATTGTCGGCGGGGGGTATCACGGCAAAAGCACCCTGCTGGCGGCCCTGGAACGGGGCGTCTACAATCACCTCCCCGGCGATGGCCGCGAATTGGTGGTTACGGATCCTACCGCCGCTAAAATTCGGGCCGAAGATGGTCGCCGCGTGGAAGGCGTGGACTTGCGCCCTTTCATCAATAATCTGCCCAACGGTAGCGACGCCGCCGCTTTCCGCACCGACAACGCCAGCGGCAGTACCAGCCAGGCGGCTAACATCATCGAGGCGCTGGAAGTCGGGGCCAGGCTGCTGCTGCTCGACGAGGATACCTGCGCCACCAATTTGATGATCCGCGATGCCCGCATGCAAGCCCTGGTAGAAAAATCCGGTGAGCCGATTACCCCTTTTGTCGATCGGGTGCGCCAACTTTCTAACGAACTCAAGGTCAGTACTATTTTGGTGTTGGGCGGCAGTGGAGATTATTTTGATGTGGCCGATACGATTATCCGTATGGATGCCTATGTGCCGCAGGATGTCACGGCTAAAGCCAAAACTATTGCGGCTCAATATCCCACCGGGCGTAAAGTCGAATCGGTGGGCGACTGGCCTGCGCTCAAGCCCCGCCTCCCCCTGGCCGAAAGCCTCGACCCCAGCAAAGGCCGGCGTGAGGTCAGCATCAAGGGCCGGGCGCTGCGGGCGGTGCTGTTTGGCACGGAGGAAATTGACGTGACGGCGGTCGAGCAGTTGGTGGACGAGGGCCAGGTGCGGGCCATCGGCCAGGCCCTCAACCTGGCCCGCGAGCGTTTTATGGATGGCCGCCGTGATGTAGCGGAAGTGACAGCGGCAGTCATGGCCGAAATCGCTCAACACGGCCTGGACGCCCTCGACGCCCGCCTCACCGGCGATTACGCCGCCTTCCGGCCCTACGAGTTCGCCGCCGCGCTCAATCGGCTGCGGACGCTGCGGGTGCGGTCGGGGGAGTGAGAGAGAGTATTCATGATCTAACTCCAGTACACATGGTTTTCTCACGCTTTGTGTGCTTGTGCTATAATCGTAGAGGATTGTCAATACAATTTCCTCAAAGGATAATAACATGCCCAAACCAGATATTAAAGGGTTGTTTTATATTACCCATGTGAATAATATAAAGTCTATTCTTCGTCACGGTATTCTTTCCCATGCCCTTGTCGAAGAAAGAAAAGTTCCTTTTACGCCAATTTATGACGCTCAAATAGTATCTAACCGTCGTGGGAGAATGACCCCAAGTGGTAAAAGTCTATGGGATTATGCTAATCTTTACTTTCAGCCCCGAAATCCGATGCTCTATCGCGTTATAAATGAGAAAGACAAGAAAGATATAGCTATTGTTGGGGTACGGCCTGATATATTAAAACAACCAAATGCTTTTGTTTCAACAGGTAACGCTGCAAGTTTGCCTTCGGACATCTTGTCTGTTAAAGAAGGTCTCAAAGCTATTCATCAAATGTGGAAAGTAATTGATAGTGAATGGTGGAATGATACTGATGGCTCTAAGAGAAAAATTATGGCGGAATGTCTGGTACCAGAATTAATTCCACCCAGCTTAATCCAAGCAATTTATGTTGCAAATCACTCTATTGCCGAAAAGCTACGGAACGATTTACAACCCAGTGTATCCGTCATACCGGAACCACGTATGTTCTTTCAACCGACTTGGCAATCTCGTGTTACACCCAGTATGTCTCTTGTTGAAGGAGACCTGTTCTTCTCGAATATGCAGACCCTTACCGTTAGTGTTAATACTGTTGGTATTATGGGAAAAGGTCTTGCATCTCGAGCAAAGTATCAGTTCCCTGATGTCTATGTTGTCTATCAAGATGCTTGCCGAAATAAGAAATTGCAGATGGGCAAGCCGTATCTTTATAAGAGGGAGTCTTTTGTAGATGAAGAACTCGCAGATGAGCCATCATCACTTTCTACTCCCAACTCAAACAAGTGGTTTTTACTGTTTGCTACAAAAAAACATTGGCGTGAAAATTCTGATATGGCAGGAATTGAACAAGGATTACAATGGGTCAAAGATAAATATAAAACCGAAGGTATAAAATCGCTCGCTATTCCTGCCCTCGGGTGTGGGCTTGGTGGACTCGAATGGAAAGATATAGGTCCATTAATCTGTCAATATTTGGTTACTCTTGATATTCCTGTAGCTATATACCTGCCCAGAGAAAAAGAAATCCCGCGTGAATATCTGACCAATGAGTTTCTGTTAGGAAAATAATTATGGGTTCCAACCCAATTTGTTGCTTATATCAAGACTGAGCGGGCTAAATCCATGCTCCGTACCATCACCGCAATGCGTTATGTTACCCCCCTGCGCGAAGGGGGATCACTGCCGGCCATCGTCGAGGCGGATGATGGGCAGCTTTACGTGCTCAAATTTTGCGGGGCGGGGCAAGGCCCCAAAGCCCTCATCGCCGAATTGGTGGCGGGGGAACTGGCGCGGGCGTTGGACCTACCGGTGCCGGAAATTGTTTTTGCTCATCTCGATCCGGCCCTGGGCCGCTCTGAACCCGACCCCGAAATTCAGGATTTGATCAAAGCCAGCGCCGGCCTCAACCTGGCCCTGGCCTACCTGCCCGGCGCGTTTGCCTTCGACCCGCTGCTGTATCCGCTGGGGCCGGAATTGGCCTCGGCTATTGTTTGGTTTGACAGTTATGTGACCAACGTAGACCGGACGCCTCGTAATACCAACATCCTGGTTGCGCAGGGGCAGCCCTGGCTGATTGACCACGGGGCCAGCCTCTACTTTCATCATAACTGGAACGATTACCACACTCGCGCCCGCAGCCGTTTTCCGCAGATCAAGGAGCATGTGCTGCTGCCTTACGCCAGCAACCTGCCTGCCGCCGATGCAGCCTTGAGCACCCGTCTGACCCCGGCCGTGATTGAGAAAATCGTGGGATTGATTCCGGCCAGTTGGCTCGAAAATGAAACAACCTTTGCCAGCCAGTCCGATCACCGGGCTGCCTACGCCGCCTATCTCCGCCAGCGGGTGGCTGCGCCGCGTGAATTTGTCGAGGAGGCCATCCGTGTCCGGGCCTAGCTCGTATGATTATGCCGTGATCAGGGTGGTGCCGCGGGTTGAACGAGAGGAGTTCATCAATGTGGGGGTGATTCTCTTTTGCCGCTCCCGCCGTTTTTTGAAGGCGCGCATTTGCCTGGACCGGCAGCGCCTGGCCCACCTCGATCCCCAACTCGACCCGGAGGAAGTCGAGCGTCATCTGGCGCTCATTCCCTTGATCTGCGCCGGCGGGCCAGAGGCCGGCCCCATCGGCCGGCTGCCCCTGGCCGACCGCTTTCATTGGCTGGTCGCGCCGCGCAGCAGCATCATCCAAACCTCGCCGGTTCATACCGGCCTCTGCACCGAGCCAGACCAGGTCTTGAACCACCTTTTAGAAACAATGGTTTGCCCGGCAGGAGAAACAAAACCGAAGAGCGAAGAGTCAGGCAGGAAACTGACCCATCTAAATGATGCGTGAAAACTTTGGCCATAAATCATCACGCATCACGTTTCACGCATCACCGGACCTCGGAAATACTACAACGTCTTAATCCCTTCACTCTCGTCAATGGATTCAGTTTCATCAAAGCCAGGGGTCATTTTCTTAAAATCTTCATCACTCACCAGCGTTACCACTCGATAGGCTTCGGCGTAGGCCATTTCTTTGCCTTTGGCGGCGGCAGCGGCCCATTCTTTGACCATGGGTTCAGGGTCCCAATCCTTCATCTGGCTGACGTGTTTTCGAAGGGACTCGATTTTTAGATCAATCGTCTCGCTGATGTTGACAAAGGTATCGGCCTGCTCGTTCCAGGCTTGAACATAAACTTTGCGGACTTTGTGGGCGGTCAGCCCTTCCTCGGCCAGTTCCTCAAACAGGTTGGGCTGGCCCGCCGCCGGAAAAATAGCGTCTACCGCCGCGCCGGCCGCCGCCCGATGATCGGGGTGGTTGATGTAATTATCGCCGACCCACATCACCGTCGGGTCGCCGCAGATAACCACCTCCGGCTTATATCGGCGGATCTCGCGGACCAGCCGCTTGCGCAGGGCCAGGGTATTTTCCAGCATCCCATCCGGCTCACGCAAAAAGATTACCTGGCTTACGCCGACCACCTCGGCCGCTGCCAATTGCTCCGCTTCCCGGATTTCGGCGGCTCTGGCGCGGGTCATCCCCGGCTCGGCAATGCCGACATCGCCGCTGGTAATCAAGATATAAACCACCTGGCAGCCTTCTTTGACCCAGCGGGCAATCGTCCCGGCGCAAGAAAACTCGATGTCGTCGGGATGGGCTACGATCACCATCGCGCTTTGAGGAATGTAATTTACGTTGTTCAAGATAGGTCTCCTTAAGAAAATAGAGATTGGAGATTGGAGATTGGAGATTAAATCTCATCTCCAATCTCTGGCTTTATTCACACTTCGGTTGGTAGTATGCCTCAGGGCTACACGCCTTATACTTCTATTTTATTAACATCAGGCTCGATGATGACGGGCCTGCGGCGCACGCCGCTTCGCCGCTCCTGGATTAGTCCCCAGATGCTCAGGCCCAAACTGAGGGCCATCAACACGCTGACAATGATAAAGGTATCCTGCAACCCGGCCAATTGAGCCATCATCGGCGCGGCGGTTGCGCCCCCTTCGACCAGTCCCCCGGCGTAAGCGGCCACGTGGCTGGCCCAGACGGCGCCCAACACAGCCACGCCGGTGGTCTGGCCCAAGGTGCGGGTGGTCGAGAGCAAGCCGGAAACAACCCCCAGCCGTTCGCGGGGAGCGGTCCCCATAATGGCGCTGTTGTTGGGCGATTGAAAAATGCCCATGCCAATGCCGATGGGCAGTAAACGCAAAATGTAGCCCAGCACACCCGTTTCAGCCGTGAGCGTACTGGCCCCATAATAACCAATCAGCAGCAGCAGCAGCCCGACTACAGTCATGGGCCGGGTGCCCCAGCGGTCTGACAACGAGCCGGCAATAGGAGCGGTAACGCCCAAGGCGATAGGCACAATAGCCAGCATGTAGCCCACCTGCTGCGTGGTGTAGCCCAGCACAATTTCCAGGTAGAACGGGATCAGGATAAAAATGCCGGAAATCGCCACAAAGGTCATAAAGCCGGTGATCAAATTGATGCTGAATAGAATATTTTGAAACAGGCGCAGGTCAATCATGGGCTGTTTGACTCGTAGTTCGGTGTAAATAAACAGGGCCAGAAAAATCAGCGAGCCAACAAACAGCAGCGCAATCATCGGTTGGCTAAAGCCAAAATGCTGGCCCAGGGTCAAGGCCAGCAGTAAAGCCAGCAGGCTCACAAATAGAGTCACGGCCCCGGCGAAGTCAAACTGCTGCCGGCCCACAGGTTTAAATTCCGGCACAAAACGCAGCGCCATGATCACCCCAATAATTCCCACCGGCAGGTTAACAAAGAAAATCCAGTGCCAGGAGAGATTCTCAATCAGAATGCCGCCCAGGGTCGGCCCCAACACCACCCCCACCGACACAAACGTGCCAAACAAGCCCAACGCCTTACCTCGCTCCGAGGGCGGAAAGGCTTCGGTCAGGATAGCCGCGCCCAGGGCCAGCACCATCGCCGCGCCGACTGCTTGTAGCACCCGAAAACCAACCAACCAATAAACATCCGGGGCCAGCCCGCATAGTACCGAACCTGCGGTAAACACAACAAAACCGGCCGTATAAATGGCCTTTTTACCGATCATATCCCCCAGCCGGCCAATGCTGGGCAGCAAGGTGACTAAGGCCAATAGATAGGCCAGCACCACCCATTCCACCGTGGCAAAATCTGTGTTTAACTCCCGAACCAGGGTTGGCAGGGCCACATTGACAATACTGCCGTCAATGGTGGCCAGTAAAATACTCATCCCCACCGCAGCCATTACATACCATTTTCGACTGTAATCAACGCTTGATTGTGGCAATGGAATACCTCGATGCTCTGACATAGCAGAATATTTTAACGGATTGTAAGCGCAATAACAAACATTGCCATCAGAGAATAAGCTGATTTTGGCCCAAACAAAAAGGACAGGCCAAAAACCTGTCCTTTTGTACAGTGGTTTCCCCCTTGTTCCCAAACTCACGCGCAGCGGGGGAACAAGAGGGCAAGAAGAAGCTCTATCACCATAAATCGTGAGCCAGCCGCCGCTCCAGTTCACGGATTTGTTGTTCAAAGCGGCTTTGGGTAGCTCTCATTTCAGATGTCAGCGCTTCCAATTGGCTCTGCATGGCCAGCATTTGCCGGCGCATGCGTAAGATAATTTCAACGCCGGCCAGGTTAACCTCCAGGTCGAGCAGCCGGCGCACCCGGCGCAGTTCAGCCAGGTCTGGTTCGGTCAGAGCCTGCTCCACCAGTTCAGCTTCCAAACAGTAATAAATCGTATCCGGCGAAAGACCAAGCCGCCGGGCAAGGGTTGTTAAATCAGCCGAAAATGGGGCTTTATAAGTCATCTGTCAATTCCTTTCTGGCTGTTTAGCTCTCGCGGCGAAGCTGCTCAAAGAGTTCGCGTTGTTTGGGGGTCAACTTGGTGGGCAGGCGCACATCGAGCCGGGCATACAGGTCGCCAAACTCGCCGCTTTTGCCCAATTTAGGCATACCCTTGCCGCGCAGCCGAATACTCTGCCCGTTTTGCGAGCCGGCCGGGATTTTTAGATTGACAGATCCCGCCAGCGTCGGCACTCGCGCTTCGCCGCCCAGTACGGCCGTATACAGATCAACCGGTACGGTCACATATAAATCATCATCTTTGCGTTCAAAGCGGGGATCAGGTTTTACTTCGACCTCCAAATAGAGGTCGCCCGCTTGCCCTCCGGCCGATCCGGCCCCGCCTTCACCCCGCATCCGCACCCGTGTTCCCGTTTTGGCCCCGGCCGGAATTTTGACCTCCAACCGCCGTCCCCCTTCTTTTTCCAGGATACGGGTTGTGCCATGATAGGCTTCGGCCAGGCTAATTTCAACCGGGTGGGCAAAATCTTGCCCGGAGCGAGGTTGAGGCCGGTACTCAAAACCGCCCGTGCGCCCGCCCCGGCCTCCGCCCATTCCCCCAAAAATGCTGGTAAAAAAGTCGGAGAAGGGGCTGCCGCCGCCAAATAAATCCTCCAAATCTTCCGGTGAAGCATAACGCACGTGAACTCGTTCACCGCCGGGGCCGGTAGTATATTGCCCCCAGTTGAAATCGCTCGGTCTGTGGCCTGTCTGCTGCCAGCGCTGCCAGTCGGCGCCTAGTTGATCGTACTTGGCTCGCTTTTCCGGGTCGCTCAAAACCTCGTTGGCCTCGTTGATTTCCTTGAATCTGGCTTCGGCCTGCGGGTTGTTGGGGTTTACATCGGGATGGTATTTGCGGGCCAGTTTGCGATAGGCCGCCTTTATCTCTTTTTCAGTGGCGTTTTTGTCCACACCTAAAATCTTGTAATAGTCCTTGTATTCCATAGAAAAGCCTCGCAATCAGAGATTAGAGATTGGAGATTAGTCGCTCAATCCCCAATCTCTAATCTCCAATCTCTTTACGCTGCTACGATCACTTTGGCCGGGCGCAACAATTTATCACCCAGCATGTAACCTGCTTCAACTTCCTGCACAATGGTATTCGATTCGGCCTGGGCCGGAACAACCGATAGGGCTTCGTGCAGTTCGGGGGTAAAAGGTTGGCCGATGGTTTCAATTTTGGTCACGCCTTCCGCCGCCAAAAAACGCAGCAGTTCGCGCTGGGTCAATTCGACCCCCTGGCGCAAGTTATTTTCAGCCGTATCGTTATAGCTCAAGGCACGGCTCAAGTTATCAGCCACAGGTAAAACAGCTCTCAGCAGCCGTTCTCGTTCCGCAACGATCGCTTCATCGGCCCGGCGAGTTTGCCGCTTGCGAAAGTTATCCATCTCGGCCTGCTGCTGTAAAGCCACTGCATGCCAATCCGTCTCGTCGGCAGTGGATGGTGCGGGAACGGATTTTTCTTCCACCACAGCCGGCTCAGTAGGTTCAGCCGAGGGGGTTGGTCGCGCTTCAACCGGCTCAACCGGCCGGCTCGAATAGGGCGACGCTCCCCCAACTGGCGCTCGCCGCACCGGAATTTTATGATAACCGGGCCGGTCGTATGAATTCCAATACATCTATCTCTCCTTTATGCCTAAACTTGCTGCTCTTAGCATAACCGGAGAGTATTAGATTTATGTATGAAGTTTGCTAGAGTTGTACTAACGCGGGGAGGCAGTTTGAGGGAGAAAAACAAAAATCCGCAGATTGCACAGATAAAAAATTAAAAATCTGCGTAATCTGCGGATTATTTACAGACGAGCAAAAGCAGCCGGAAAGTTTGCAGCCTTAGCGTTTCAAATCTTTTAAAATTTCCCGCGCCGCATTATAGCCCGGCGCGCCGGTGACGCCGCCGCCGGGGTGAGTCCCTGCGCCGCACAGATAAAGCCGCTCCACCGGGGTGCGATATTGGCCGTAACCGGGCACAGGGCGCATAAAGAGAAGCTGGTCCAGGGTCATCTCGCCGTGGAAGGTATTACCTTCGGTCAGACCGTACTCCTGCTCCCAATCCAGCGGGGTGATAATCTGGCAGTGACGGATCAGGTCTTTTAGGTTGGGCGCGTACTGAGCCAGCGTATCAATAATCTTGTCCGCTAAAGCCTGTCGCTGTCGTTCATCCCAACCCGATTTTGGATTGCTCCTCTGCTCCTCTGCTCCTCTGCTCCCCCGCAGATTGTAAGGCGCGTATTGCATCGTGATGGACATCACATGCTGCCCTGCCGGGGCCAGCGACGGATCGAGCACTGTCGGGATGACCACATCCAGGTAAGGCTGGTCGGAGAAGCGACCGTATTTAGCGGCGTCGTAAGCGTGTTCCAGGTATTCCAGGCTGGGGCTGATGACGATGTGGCCGCCTAGATAGGCGTTGTTTTCCAGAGCATTGTCGGCAGGTAGGCTGCTGAACTCCGGCAGACCGCTCAGGGCTAAATTGACTTTGGCCGTGCAGCCCCGGAAGCGAATATTGCGGACACGCCGCACAAAGTGGGGGCCGAGGTTGGGCGCGCCAACCAGACCAAACAAGGTCCGGCGCGGGTCGGCATTGGAGATGACGGCTCTGGCCTGGACTGTTTCACCACTTGCTAATGCCACCCCGCCGGCATAAGTTGCCCCCGTAGCGGGATTTTCCTCCAGCAAAATTTGGCTCACCTCGGCCCCTGTCCGAATTTCTGCGCCATACCGCTGTGCGGCGCTGGCCAGGGCCGCCGCAAGCTGCCCCGTTCCACCTCGGACTGTGCGGGTGGCTTTGAAGCCGCCATCCGCCGCCCCCAGATAATGGTACAGCATCACAAAAGCCGTGCCCGCCGACTGCGGCCCCTGCATGATGCCGCTGATGCCGGCAGCCCCCAGCAGCCCCTTCAAGGCTTCACTTTCAAACCACTCGTCCAAAAACTCCTGGGTGGTCATCGGCAGGACGCGCATGAACTCCATCATCTCTTTTTGGCCCAGCCCTTTGAGTTTCAATCCCAATTTAGCCCAGGCGATTAAATCACCTGCTTTGGATTCTTCCAGGTTGGGCGGAGTCGTGGTCATGATTTGGTCCAGAAGGCCGGTCAGGGCCGTGACCAGGCGCACAAAGGCCGGGAACTTTTCGGCGTCGGCGGGGGAGAAGCGGGCAATCTCGGCTTTGGTTTCACGCGGGTCGCGCCACAGAGTCAGCGCCGGGCCGCTTGGCTGCGGCGCAAACGCCGTTACCGGACTTTCGATGAACTCCAGCCCGTGCTGGCGCAAGCCCAACTCGGCCACAATCTCCGGGCGCAGCAGGCCCACATCGGGCGCGCCGGTGTTGATTTTGAAACCGGGCCAGATTTCTTCGGTCGCCGCTGCGCCGCCCAGCACGTCGCGCCGTTCCAGCACCAGCACTTTTTTGCCGGCTTTGGCCAGGTAGGCGGCTGTTACCAGGCCGTTGTGTCCTCCGCCGATGATGATGGCGTCGTAAGTATTGGTTTTCATATTTTTAACCTAAAATTAAGTCTCGAATTGGCTTTTAATCTGATGCTTGCTTCGAATGGAGGTTTGCTTTTAACCACTCCACAAAAGCCGGACAAGTCATTTCATCTGTCAAAGATAGTTCAAACGTAGCTTGAGTCAGAGCGACTAACCCAGCAAAATACTCTGCAACTTGCGGCTCCAATCCTCGATTCCTTTATGGCAGAATTCCCAATCGGCCAGGTCAACTTCCCACAGCTTGTTAGCCGTTTCGATGCGCTGGATAAACTTTTCGTCTGTAGCGGCGCGTTGGGCAAAGGTGGAATAATCCAGTCCATATTTGGTTTGATAGGCGACGTCTCGTTGGCGCAGTTCGGCCATTTTGGTGGTAATCTGCTCAATGGTATAGCGTTGCAGCGCCAAATCAATGGCAGTTTCCAGATTGCCGAAAACGGTCAAAACTTCGGCGTATTCATCCTTGATCGGTACTGTGACCATTATTTTTACCCCCTCTCTTCAAACAACCCCATCTGTTACTTTCAGTTTTTCAAAATTTCCAATACCGCCAATCAGCTCGACCCACAAAGGATGATGCGCTCAAGCCGCCACAGCCAGTCGAGACGGCTCCACATACGTAAACGGCACTCGCTTGGTGGGCGAGGCTTGAAAATAAGAGAGTTTGAGAAACTCATCAACCGGCGAAGTAGTCAGCGCCCGAATAACCAACTCACGCAACGTTTCAGGCAGCATTTTCAGATTATCGAGAGGATAACTGCGCGGCCCATATTCGGTTCGCTCGGCCAGGATGGAGAAGTGAAGCAGCGTCAGGCTCACGGCCCGCCCGGTAGTTTGATTGAGGCGGAGTAGGATATGATCGGTTAGTTCAACGCCGGTTGCTAGCTCATTGTCGCCAAAGAATGCTTCAAGAATATCTTCGGCTTCATCATATACCAAACACACAACCGCACCATTGGCAGTGATCCATTCTGTTTTTTGCAGGTTTAAGGCATCCATTCTCTCATCAGTTACCCCAAAGTTATGGTAGCATAGGCCGGTGACGCAAGCAAGAGATTACTTCCACTCCTTCAATATCTCCAACGCCGCCAATCTCCCCGGCGCGCCAGTTGTGCCCTTACTCATTACCCTGCAACTGCTCCATCCACTCCGCCGGGGTGAGGGTAGAGATGAAGTTAGGCCCACGTTGTCTCATCTCGCTATCCCAGGTAACGAGGGTAGCTTTCAACATATCGGCCACCGCTGCATAAACCGCATCCGAGCCTCGCAGCCGGTGAGTAATTGCAATTTGCGCTCCCTGACGAGCTAGCGCCTCATTGAGTGGAATTAAATGCAAGTTGGGCCAGCGGTCAATCAGCGCGATCACTCTCTCGGCCAAAACCGGCTTCCCGGTTTGCCGGGCCACAGCCGCCGCACACTCAGTTAAAACTAGCGTTGGACAAAAAACCTCTGTTCCTTGCTCTCTGATTTGCCGCAGAAACCGAATGCTGGCTTTATGATGCGGTTCTGGGGCGCGACTTGCCGCCACAAAGACGCTGGCATCAATTGTACAGTTCATCGCCGCATCTCAGACAAAATTTCTACGGCGCTCTTGTCACCTTGCCAGGCGCGACCCACCTCTTCAGCCAGCGCTTCCCACTCTGTTTCCCAATCGGAGATAGATTCAGTCTCGGTCTCCAGTGTTGGTTTTAAGGAAACTACAATCGCCACCGGCATACCTTCAGACCCAATGAGCGTCATTGTCTCTCCCGGATGAAGTTGCCCCAACAAATTCTCAAGATTATGTTTGGCTGTCTCAATCGGCACAGTAATAGACATTATTCACCTCCTTGCATAGAATTATGGTAGCATAGGCCCCTGAAGCAAGCAAGAGATCACTTCCAATCCTTCAGTATCTCCAACGCCGCCAACCGGCCTGGCGCGCCGGTGATGCCGCCGCCGGGGTGAGTGCCGGAGCCGCACTGCCAGTAGCCTTTGATCGGGGTGCGATACTGGGCCAGGCCGGGAGCCGGGCGCAGGAAAAAGAGCTGCGATAGACTCAACTCGCCCTGGAAGATGTTGCCCTGTGACAAACCGGTGACCTGCTCGATATCCCACGGCGTCATCACCTGGCGGTACAGAATGATGTCCTTCAAATTGGGAATATACTCCGACAGCGTGTCCACCACCGCATCGCCGAAGGCTTCCCGCTTTTCCTCCCAAGTGCCTTCCCGCAGCTTATACGGCGCGTACTGCACAAAGCAGGACATCACGTGCTTGCCGGGCGGGGCCATATCCGGGTCAATCATCGAAGGGATAATCATATCAATGTACGGCCTTTGCGAGAAGTTGCCGTACTTGGCGTCGTCGTAGGCCCGTTCCAGGTAGTCAACGCTGGGGCTGATCGAAATGGCCCCCCGCAGATGCGGTCCTTCGCCGGGCATACAGGCCAGGTTGGGCAGGGCGTCGAGGGCCAGATTCACTTTGCCCGACGAGCCGCGAATATTGAATTTGCGGATATAGGCCAGTTGCTCTTCCGGCACATGGCCCGGCTCAAGCAGATCGAGGAAAGTGCGTTTGGGATCGAGACTGGAAACAATGTATTTGGCCTCCAGCTCATCGCCGTTTTGCATGACCACCCCGCTGGCCCGGCCATTTTTGATGAGAACTTGTTTGACCGGCGCGTTGAGCCGAATCTCCACACCGAAGGAGCGGGCCGCGCTGGCAATCGTCTCGGCAATCGCGCCGGTGCCGCCCTTTTGGAAACCCCAGGCCCGGAAAGCGCCGTCAATCTCGCCCATGTAGTGATGCAGCAACACATAGGCCGTCCCCGGCGAGCGCGGCCCTAAATAGGTGCCGATGATACCGCTGGCCGACATGGTTGCCTTGAGCGGGTCGCTTTCAAACCACTCCTCCAGAAAGTCGGCGGAACTCATGGTCATCAGCTTGCCAAGCATATAAATTTGTTCCGGTCCCAGGTTGGCAATGTGCGTACCCAGCGCTGCCAGACCGCCCAAATCCTTGGGGTTAAGAGTGGTTGGGTCGGGTGGGATGATGCCGAGCATATATTTGACCGCTTTGGCCATGTGGTACATCCAGCGGGCGTAGTCGTCGTAGGCGGCGGCGTCGCGGGGCGAGTGACGGGCGATGTCGCGCAGGGTGCGGAAATGGTCGCCGTCACGGTAGAGATAATCGCCGTTGGGCAGCGGGGTCAGGGTGCTTTCCAGGGGCAGGATGGTCAGTCCGTGTTTGGGCAAATTCAAATCGCGGATGATTTCGGGCCGCAAAATACTGACCACATACGAAAAAACCGAAAATTTGAAGCCGGGGAAAACCTCTTCCGTTACCGTTGCCCCGCCAACCAGATGGCGGCGTTCCAGTACCAGCACTTTCTTGCCGGCTTTGGCTAAGTACGCGGCGTTTACCAGGCCGTTATGGCCCCCGCCGATGATAATTGCATCGTATTTTTGTGCCATTCAGAGTGTCCTTTCGATGGAGTGCAAGTTCCCCCCTGCACCCCCGCTATGCTTTCTTCCGCTCCGGCTCATAAAACGGCAGCTTCACCACCGTGGCCGGGGCCTGCTTGCGGGCATACTCGACCGTCACTTCCATATTAACCGGCGTGCCGAGCGCCGCGTATTGGCTCTCGATAGTGGCCAGGGCGATGTACTTTTTGAGAATCGGCGAGAAGGTGCTGCTGGTCGCCTGGCCGATTTGCTTGCCGCTTTTGTTGTAGACCGGCACCGCTACCCGCGAGGTCCGCCCGGCCAGCCGGGGAGTCAAACCGACCGCAGCATACAGTTTTTCCAGGGCGGGCCAGTCAATATCCAGGCCGACAAAGGCCCACTTGGAACCGTTCTTTTTCTCGGCCAGCAGCGCCCGGCGGCCCACAAAATCACCTTTATCCAAAGCGACCGCCCAGCCCAGGCCCAATTCAAAGGGCGATGATTTTTGAGCCTCAATCAGGGCCTTGTGCGAGGAGATGTAATCCACCTCGATCAGCAGCAGTCCGGCCTCTACCCGAACAATATCCAGGGCAATAATCCCGGCGGGAGTGATGCCGTAGCCGTGTCCTTTTTCCATCAACATATCCCACAGCCGCTCGGCGTGCTTGGCCGGCGCCCACAACTCGTAGCCCAAATCGCCGGTGTAGCCGGTGCGGGTGATGGTGATGGGGTGGCGGTCGAACTTGCCCTCGGCCAGACGGAAATATTTCAGGTTGTCCAGGTCTACGCCCTTGACAAACTCTTTCAGGATTTTGCGGGCGTTGGGGCCTTGCAAAGCCAGCGCAGCCAGTTCGCTGGAAACGTCGCTGATAGTCACATCCATGCCGTAGGCGCAGTCGCCAAACCAGAACATACTGGGGTCGGCGGAGGTAATCCGAAAATGGTTGTCGCCCAGGCGCGAAACGGTGCCGTCGTCAATCACTTTGCCGGCTTCATCGCACCAGGGCGTGTAATAGACCTGGCCGACCGCGCACTTGTTAATATCGCGGGTGATAATCCGGTTGACCAGCCGGGCGGCGTCGGGGCCGGTGATTTCGTATTTAAATAAGGGTGACACATCAAACAAAGCGGCTGAGTTGCGCACTGCATAATACTCGCGCTCGTGCGATGGCTCGTACAAACCGGCCGACAAATAGCCGGACCAGTTGCGCCACTCCCAGCTTTCACACAAAGCTGAGGTGCGGCTGTGAAAGGGGGTAGGGATAGGCATAGGCAAACCTCACTCGATTTTAGATTTACGATTTACGATTTACGATTTTGAGGAGCCAACCTAATCGTAAATCTTAAATCGCAAATCGTAAATTTATTTGTATCCTAACTGCTCCGAAACACGGCCGGCGGCTTCGACGACCAGCGGGGTAATCTCATCCAGCCGCTCCATGGTCAGGCGGGCGCTGGGGCCGTTGAGACTGAGCGCGGCCACCACCTGCCCATCGTGGTTGCGAATGGGTGCGCCAACAGCCGAAAAGCCTACTTCCAGCTCTTCAACCGCACAGGCATAACCTTGCTCCCGGATGGAGGCCAGTTCGCGGCGTAAAACTTCCGGGACGGTTATGGTTTGTTCGGTTACCCGGGCCAGAGGTACAGACAGGAACGTTTCCAGTTCGGCTTTCGGCAAAAAAGCCAGCAGGACTTTGCCCGTCGAGGTGGCATGCGCCGGCCAGCGCGCGCCGATATATTGAGTCGCACCCACCAAATGCGCTCCGGAGACATCATCCAGCACCAGCACCTCTAAACCCACCAGGGTTTCCAGAGTCGCCGCTTCGCCGGTGGCGCGAGCCAATCCTTCCAGTTCGGCCCGACTGACCGAGCGCAGATCGCTGGCTCGCAGCGCCCGCCCCCCCAGCGAAATGACTTCCGGCCCCAGCCGGTAGGTGTCGTTGGCCGGATTGCGAGCCACTAACCCCTGACTCTCCAACGCCGTGAGCAGTCGATAGGCGGTTGTTTTGTTCAAACCCACTGCGCGGGCCAATTCGGCCAGCCCCAACTGCGGCCGTTCATCGGAAAATGCTTTGAGCAGCGCAATTGCTCGTAGCACAGCCTGCGTTCCGGGGTAGGGTTCGTTGACCTGCATCTTTAGTATAATTTCAAAATTTGAAATAACATTACAAAATGTGAACCGATTATAGGGGCGGGGATGGATTTTGTCAAAATTGAGTAAACGTGGTGCGTAAAAATATTCCACGCACCACGAAACAACTGGATAAAGTCATTTATCTGTAAATTCATATTATGATACGCCATTTCAATATTTTTGACAATTTTTCCCAATCTGAATATACTCCGTCAAACAGTGTTCAGGCATCAGTAGCCAGTTATCAGTGATCAGCTTGACTGATGACTGGTTACGGATAACCATTTTAAGAGGAGTGTTCATAAGCCTGCGGCACGCCACCGCTAATGAAAATCTTTTGCCGACGATGACCGGAGACCGAGGACCGGCTGTTTGCTATCTCCCGGTCTTCCGTCCCCGGTCCTCGGTCGTATTTACGAAGGAGTCGTCACCAGCCTGACGGCACACCACCGACACGAAGCGTGAAAATGGAGTGCAAGGCTTGCCTTGCGACTTGGCAAAGCAAGCTTTGCACTCCAGTAGTCTATTTTCAGAGGAGGGTACGATGGTCATGCAAGGCTTGCCTTGCGACTTGGCAAAGCAAGCTTTGCACTCCAGCAGTCTATTTTCAGAGGAGGGTACGATGGTCATGTTGGATCAATTTTCCACGCCGGTGAGAGGAGCCAGTACGCTGCCGGGTAATTACTACACGGCGGAGGATGTCTTTCAACGGGAGGTGGAGCGCATTTTTTACGAACGCTGGCTGTGTGTGGGGCGCGAGGAACAGATTCCTAACCCCGGCGATTACTTTGTCCAGGGGGTGGGCCGGGAAAGTTTGATTATCGTGCGAGGACAGGATGGACAGGTGCGGGCTTTCTACAATGTCTGCCGGCACCGAGGGACACGCATGTGTACGACGGCCAGCGGCCATTTCCCGCAGTCCATTCAATGCCCCTATCACGCCTGGACCTACGGCCTGGATGGCCGGTTGATTGGCGCACCCCACATGAATGAAGTAGAAGGTTTTGATAAGGGCCAGTATCCGCTCTATACGGCCGCAATGGCGACCTGGGAGGGCTTTCTATTTGTCAACCTGTCGCGTCAGCCGGAGCCGTTCGAGCAGGCGTTTGCCCCGCTCATAGGTAAATTCAGTCAATGGCAAATTGCCAAACTGCGCTCAGCCCGCCGCATCGAGTACGACGTAGCCGCCAATTGGAAACTGCTGGTCGAAAATTATTCCGAGTGTTACCACTGCCCGCTGATTCACCCGGCCCTGGCTGCCCTTTCCCCGTATCGCAGCGGCCAGAATGACCTTTATGAAGGGCCGTATTTGGGCGGCTTTATGGATATCAACCATGAGGCCGGCAGCCTGACCATGGATGGCCGCACCTGCGCCTTGCCCCTGGGCCAGGTGTCCGGCGAGGATTTGAGCCGGGTCTATTATTACTCCCTTTTCCCCAACATGCTGCTCAGCCTGCACCCCGATTATGTGATGTTCCACTTATTGTGGCCGCAAAGCGCGGGCCGGACCCTGATTAGCTGCGAATGGCTGTTCGACCCAACAGCAATGGCCCAGCCAGGTTTTGATTCGAGCGGAGCCGTAGAATTTTGGGACATGACCAACCGCCAGGATTGGCATGTCTGCGAGCTGTCGCAGTTGGGGCTGACCTCGCGGGCTTACACACCCGGTCCCTACTCCGCCGCCGAAAGCCTGCCGGCTGCGTTTGATCGAGAAGTGCTGCGGGCGTTGGGGCAGGTGGATTGATTTATATTCAACGAAAAAACGGTAGCGAGTGGCTACCGTTTTTTGTTTCCTTCAGTTATTCGCTTTTCGGCGGTCTGCGGCCTACTCTGGGCTTATTGAATGGATCTGCGGATGGCGGTCTCCCTACCACAAATCCGTATTCTTCACAATCCGCAAATACAGAAACGTTTCAATCTCGCGCACCCCTTCGACTTCGGCCAGCTTGTCGGAAATGAAGTCGAGCAGATGGTCGTTGTCGCGGCAGGCCACTTCAACCAAAATATCATAGGGACCGGTGCAGATAGCAACATAATTTACTTCGGGGAACTTGCCGATTTCAACCGCGGCTTCGCGCAGCATCGTCCCTTCAGCCTTGATGGCGACCATAGCCGAAACGGAAATACCGAGGGTCAGCGGGTCAGCCGCGGCGGAAATTTTGATCAAACCTGAGTCAATCAGCCGGTTAGCGCGCTGTTGTACAGTGGACGGGGCTAAATGCAATTCCGCCGCAATTTCGGCGTAAGGCCGGCGACCATCCGCTTGCAGCTTGCGGATAATAGCCAAATCTATTTCATCAACTTTGGGGGATTTTGCCACTTTGACTCCAAGTAGAAAGGTGACAAGCCGCTGGCGCTTGCCACCTTGAATACCAGCTTATTTACAATAACAGTATTGTACGTCATTCGATTCCAGAGTCAACCCCCCCACCAGAAAATACTTTTTTAAGGTTAAAAAGACAAAAAACATCAAAAAAAACGGTATTTAACTATCATTTCGATGCTAAAATGGCATATATTTTGTTGACAATATATTAAGTTACTGGTACAATGGGCAAAAGTAAGCAAGACAACAGGCTATCTCTAAAGGAAGGATGAGGTCATTTATGGTGTGTCTAACTAAGTCCAATGCTCTGTTTGAGTCTGCTTCTAAAGTATTGCCGTTGGGGGTCACATCCAACTTCCGGTACTGGGGGCCGACAAAAACCCGTTACATTGATCGGGGGAAGGGGGCGCATCTGTGGGATGTGGATGGCAATCGCTACATTGACTACCGGCTGGGCTACGGCCCGGCCATCCTCGGCCACTCCGACGACCGAGTGGACCAGGCCGTGAGCGAGGCCATCCGGCTGGGCCAGAATTTTGCCATGAGCACGCCCATCGAACAGGAGGTGGCGCGAAAAATTATTGCCATGTGTCCGGGGGTTGAGATGATCCGCTTCACTACCTCCGGCACCGAGGCGACCATGCATGCCATTCGCCTGGCCCGCGCCTACACCCGGCGAGAAAAAATTATTATGTTCGAGGGCCAGTTTCACGGTCTGCACGATTATGTCATGTTCACTTCGGCCATTGGCGGCGATGTCCACAGCAGCCGCTACAGCCCGGTGGCAATTCCGGTTAGCTCCGGCATCCCGGAAGCGGTGCGAAACATGGTTATTATGCTGCCTTTCAACGACCTGGAGTCATTGGAAGACGAAGTTGACCAATCGTGGCACGAGGTGGCGGCGATTATTGTTGAGCCGATTCTGGGCAACTGCGGCGGCATCCTACCTGAGCCGGGTTGGCTGGAACTGATTCGCCGCCTGTGCGACGAGAATGGTATCGTCATGATCATGGATGAAGTCAAAACCGGCTTTCGCTTGGCGCGCGGCGGAGCGCAGGAATATTTCGGCGTTACCGCCGATTTGGTGACATATGCCAAAGCGCTGGGCAATGGCTATCCGGTGGCGGCCTTTGGCGGCAAGCGGGATTTGATGGAGCAAATCGGGCAGGGGGTATCGCATGGCGGCACCTTTACCGGCAACCGGGTCGGCATGGCTGCCGCTAATGTTACCCTCGACATCCTGGCCAATACCAATGCGCTGGAATGTGTGGCCGAACGGGGCCGTGAATTGCAAGCGGCCATCACCGAAGTTTTGGAGCGAACTCGCCTGCCTTTTACCGTCTCCGGCCATCCTAGCATGTTCAGTTTTTGGTTTAGCGAAGAAGCGCCCAAAGAGTACCGTGACTGGTTGGTCTCCAATCGCACCCTATATGAAGAAGTGGCGAATGGTTTGATCGAACGAGGCATTATGCCCGAGCCAGAGTCCCGTGAGCCGTGGTTTATGTGCGCGGCCCATTCTCAGCAAGATATTGCCGAGACGGCCAATGCGCTGGAAGACACCTTACGCGAGGTGCTGCGAAGTGTTGCTGCCAAGTACGCCTTCGCCTAGGCAAAATTTAGGGCCGCTGCTGCGGGCGCGCTCGGTGGCGTTAGTTGGTATCAGCCAGCCGGGCCGCTTTGGAGGACAACTGTACGCCAATTTACGGGATTTTGGTTACACCGGCCAGATTTATGGGGTCAATCCCCGCTACCGTTCTCTTTACGACCAGCCCTGCTACCCTTCACTCACTGACTTGCCCAACCGCCCCGACTGCGCCATCCTGGCCGTCCCCAACGAGCGGCTGCTCGAATCCTTCCAGGAAACAGCCGCGTTGGAAATTCCGGCGGCGGTTATCTTTGCCAGCGCGTATCTGAAGAAGGCTGAGGCTAAGGCTGAGGCTGAGGTTAAGGGTTTAACGTTTAATGTTCAACGTTCAAACGTTTCTTTGCAGGACCAACTGGCTGCTATTGCCAACGCTAGGGGTATGGCTGTCTGCGGGCCGAATTGTATGGGCTTTTTTGCCTTGGAAGAACGGCTGGCGGTTTCCGGCTATGAGTCGAATCCGGCCATGCCCGCGGGAAATGTGACTCTCATCAGCCACAGCGGCTCGATGTGGGATGCACTTTTACAAAATAACCGGCGGGTGCATTTTAACTACGCCATTTCCTCCGGCAACGAAATGGTCACCAGCCTGGCCGATTACATTCAGTTTGCTTTGACCGATCCATCCACGCGAGTCATCGGCCTCTTTTTGGAAACGGTGCGCGACCCGCAGACCTTCACAGCAGCGCTGCTTCAGGCGGCAGAGCGTGATGTGCCGATTGTGGCTCTCAAGGTCGGGCGGAGCGAACAGGGGGCGCGGCTGGCCCAGGCCCACAGCGGCGCGTTGGCCGGGGCGGATGCGGCCTACGAGGCCCTGTTTGCCTACTATGGGGTGCGCCGGGTCAAATCGCCCGACGAGTTAATGGACACGTTGGAACTGCTGGCAACCGGCATGCGCGCCTCGAGCCGGACCATCACCGCCATCTGCGACTCCGGCGGCGAGCGCGGCATGTTGGTTGACCTGGCCGAAGCCGAGGGTATCGAATTTACCCCCATTTCCGAGGTTACATCGGCTCGCCTGGCCGAAATTCTCGAACCCGGCCTTGACCCAATCAACCCTCTCGACGCTTGGGGGACTGGCAACGACTATGCCCGTATTTTTCAGGAGTGCTTGCAAACCCTTGACTCTGACCCGCTAACCGGCCTGAATGTTTTTGCGGTAGACCTGACTCACGCCAGCGATTTCAGCCCAACCTACGTCGAGGTCGCCCTGGCGGCGCAACCTCACCTGACCCACCCGCTGACGTTTCTGGTCCACCTGGCCGCTGCGGCCGGAGACAACCAGATTGCGCGCCTTCGCCAGGCAGGCATCCCGGTGCTGCTGGGCACTGAGACGGGTCTGCGAGCCATCCGGCACGTGTTGGATTACAGTGAGTTTCAGCGCAAGCGGGGAAGAGCAGGGGAGCAGGGGAGCAGAGGAGCAGAGGAGATTTCACGCCTCACGCCTCACGCCTCACGCCTCACGCTCCTGATCGAATTGCGTCAACTATTGCAATCCGCCGCCGGCCCGCTTGACGAATTTGCCAGCAAGGAAATTCTGCGGGCGTATGGGATGGCAACTCCGGCGGAGGTGGTGGCAACCTCGCTGGCCGAGGCCATGCACATAGCCGAGGCGGTAGGTTATCCGCTGGCCCTGAAAACCGCCGCCGGAGAACTGCACAAGAGTGACCGGGGTGGGGTGCGGCTGAATCTGATGGATGCGGCCGCTTTAACTGAAGCGTATCAGGATTTTGAGACCCGCTTTGGCCCGCGTGTGCTGGTGCAGCAGATGGTCCCGCCAGGGGTGGAGCTACTGCTCGGTCTGGTCAACGACCCACAGTTTGGGCCGATGTTGGCCCTGGGTACGGGCGGCATTTTTGTCGAAGTGCTGCGCGATCACCGGCTGTTGATGTTGCCCACCACCCCGGCAGATGTGCGGGAGACGCTGTTGAGTTTGCGGAGCGCCGCGCTGCTCAAGGGGGCGCGTGGTCGTCCGGCGGCAGATATTGAGGCGGTTGTAGACACCGCCATGCGGCTGGCGGCCCTGGCTGCCGACCTGGGCGACCTGATTGCCGAAGTTGATATTAACCCGTTGATGGCTTTACCCAACGGGGCGGTTGCGGTGGACGCGCTGATTGTACCAAAGCGTGATACGTGATGCGTGATGCGTGAGAAAATTTCACGCATCACGCATCACGTATCATTGACAATCCAAGTTTACACGCCAGAAAGAAAAGAGGTCCTATGAATTTCCAACTTTCGCCCCAATTGAAAACTTTGCAGCAGCAAGTGAGACAATTTGTCAATACGGAACTGCTGCCGCTGGAAATCGAGGTGGAATTGGCCGATGGGCGGCTGGACCCGGCAGTGCGCGCTCGCTTGCAGGGCCGGGCCAGGGAGTTGCGCTTGAACGGTTTTGCCCTGCCCAAAGCAATGGGTGGCCAGGGTTATAACTGGCTGGAACAGGTGGTGGTCAGCGAGGAGATTGGGCAGGTGACGAATGGCCTGGGCTTTGTCATTCCCGACCCGGCGATTGCTTTCACCGTCGCCACACCCGAACAGGTGGAACGGTATGTCCGTCCGGCCTGCGAGGGCAGGCGGCAGGACTGCTATGCCATCACCGAGGCTGGGGCCGGTTCCGACCCGAGCCAACTGGAAACAACAGCGGTGCGCGATGGGGATGTCTGGGTGCTGAACGGCGAGAAGTGGCACGTGACCTTTGGCGATCTGGCTGATTTTGCGATTGTCCAGGCGGCCACCGACCCGGCCATTGGTGACGGCAACACCCTCTTTTTTGTGGATTTGGACTCGCCGGGGGTAGAGGTGCTGGAGCATCCCCGTTATATGCACCACCTCATTGCCGGGCATTTGAAGATTGCTTTGCGGAATGTGCGCGTCCCTCAAGCTAACGTGCTGGGCGAGGTCGGCCAGGGCTTGAGTTTGAGCAAGGAATGGTTCCGGCGGGAGCGGGTGATGATTGCGGCCCGCTGTGTGGGTGCGGCAGAGCGGCTGATCCGTGAGGCCAGCGGCTTTGCCCAGCAGCGGGTGCAGTTTGGCCAGCCCATCAGCGAGTACCAGGCCATCCAGTTTATGCTGGCCGACTCGCTGACCGAGGTCTGGGCGGCCCGGCTAATGACCTATGCCGCCGCTCAGGCGGCCGACGAGGCCAAAACGGATGAGGAAGTTAAGCTGGTCCACGCCAAAGCTTCGATGGCTAAACTCTACGCCTCGGAGATGGTCGGGCGGGTGGCCGACCGGGCCGTGCAAATTTTTGGCGGGCGCGGTTACATGCGCGAGAACGTGGCCGAGCGTTATTATCGTGAGGTGCGGGTCGAGCGGATTTGGGAAGGCACCTCGGAAATTCAGCGGATTATCATTGCTTACAGTTTGTACAAGCGAGGGGTGGCGGCGCATCTGGAGTAGCGATGGCGCGAGGAGGCGAGGAGGCGAAAAAATAACTTTCTCCGCCTCACTCAGCCTTGCCTCCTCGCCTCAATAAATATATTTTAGGAGGATCGAACCCATGACCAGCAAAGTATATAGCACTCTACCCAGACAATATTACACCTCGGAGCAGATTTTTCGAGAAGAAACTCAGCGGATTTTTTATGAGCGTTGGGTGTGTGTGGGCCGGGTGGAACAAATCCCCAATCCGGGTGATTACTTTGCGCAGCAAATCGGCTCGGAGAATCTGATTATTGTCCGCACCCGGAATGGCGGGATTCGCGCTCATTATAATGTCTGCCGGCATCGCGGGGCGCGGCTGTGCGGTAACAAGGCCCAGGGCCATTTCCGCGAGGCGATTCAATGCCCTTATCATGCCTGGACCTATGGCCTGGATGGAAAACTGATTGGCGCGCCGCACATGAATGAGGTGCCGGATTTTAAAAAAGAGGATTACCCCCTGCACAGCGCCCATGTCCATACCTGGGAAGGCTTTATTTTTGTCAGCCTGGCCGCTGAGCCACAGCCGTTTGATCCTCTTTTTGCCGAGTTATCCGATAAATTCGCCACATGGCAAATTTCCAAACTCCGCTCGGCCCGCCGCATCCAGTACGATGTAAAGGCCAACTGGAAGTTGCTAGTTGAAAATTATTCCGAGTGTTATCACTGCCCGCTGGTGCATCCGGCTCTGGCCAAGCTATCACCCTATCAGAGCGGCGAGAACGAATTTGTGAAAGGGGTTTTTCTGGGTGGCTATATGGAACTGAGTCATGGCAGCATGACTCTTGATGGGGCGATGTGTGCAACACCATTGAGTGCTGTGAGCGGCGAGGATTTGAACCGGGTCTATTATTATATGCTCTTCCCAAACTTATTACTCAGTCTGCACCCCGATTATGTAATGTTTCATACCCTCTGGCCGCAGTCACCCGACCGGACCTATATTATCTGCGAATGGCTGTTCGACCCGGCGGTGATGACCCAACCTGATTTCGACCCATCTCCGGCGGTGGAGTTTTGGGACATCACCAATCGCGAGGATTGGCATGTCTGTGAGATTACCCAAGAAGGAGTCGGGTCGCGGGTCTATACACCCGGTCCCGCCTATATAGGTCAGGAGGATTTGATTGCCGCTTTTGATCAGGAAGTGCTCAAGGCGTTGGGCCATCCTGTTTTGAATTAAGGAGTAAACTATGCCGCGACAGACACCTTTTTACTCCCGCACCTCGGCCCTGTGCGAAAGCCAGAGTTGGCAGGAGTGGGCCGGATTTTTATCGGCCAATACCTATGAACTGGAACACAACCACGAATATTACGCCATCCGCACGGCGGCGGCGCTGCTCGACATCTCGCCGCTGTACAAATACCACATCTACGGGCGAGACGCCTTCAAGCTGGTCAACCGGGTGGTGACGCGGGATGTGGGTAAATGCGCCGTCGGGCAGGTTATTTACACACCCTGGTGCGATGATGCCGGCAAAATTATTGACGACGGCACGCTCTCCCGCCTGGAGGAGAATTTTTTCCGCCTGACTGCCGCCGACCCAACCTACCACTGGCTGCGCGACAACGCGGTGGGGCTGGACGTTCAAATCGAGGATGTGACCGAGGGGTTGGGGGCGCTGGCCCTGCAAGGACCGACTTCGCGGGACATCCTGGCCCAACTGGCCGATGTGGAGCTGTCGCAGCTTAAGTTCTTCCGGCTGACCAGGGCTAATCTCGGCGGTATCCCGGTTACCATCAGCCGCACCGGCTACACCGGCGATTTGGGCTACGAAATCTGGGTCGAGCCGCCGCATGCTGAAGCCTTGTGGGATAGACTGATGGAAGTGGGCCAGGCTTACCGGCTGCGGGCGGTGGGTAACATCGCTTTGGATATGGCCCGCATCGAGGCCGGGCTTCTGCTGATTAACGTAGACTTTATCTCGGCCAAGCATACGATGTTTGAAATTCAAAAATCTACCCCTTACGAACTGGGCTTGGGTTGGACAGTCCACCTGGATAAACCCTACTTTGTCGGTCAGGCGGCGCTGCGAGCCGAAAAAGCGGCCGGGCCGGTCTGGGCTACGGTGGGGTTGGAGGTCAATTTGGAGTCGCTGGAAGCAGTCTACCGCGAGTTTGGCATGCCGCTGACCCTGCCCGGCCACTCCTGGAATGAGGCGGTGCCGATCTACGCCGCTGGTCGTCAGATCGGCAAAGCCACGAGTGGCACATGGTCGTCGGTGCTGAAAAAATATGTCGCCCTGGCCCGGCTCAAGCCCCAGTATGCCAAACCCGGCACACGGGTACAGATGGAAGTCACGGTCGAAGCGCACCGCCGTGTGGCTGAAGCAACGGTGGTGGGGCTGCCGTTTTTTGAACCGGAGCGGAAGAAAGCATAGCGGGGGTGCAGAGGAGCGGGGGAGCAGGGGGGAACTTGCACTCCATCGAAAGGACACTCTGAATGGCACAAAAATACGATGCAATTATCATTGGCGGTGGACACAACGGTTTAACTTGTGCCGCCTATCTGGCGAAAGCGGGACGGCGGGTGTTGGTGTTGGAACAGCGCCATATTCTCGGCGGGGCGGCGGTGACGGAGGAGGTTTATCCCGGTTTTAAATTCACCGTCTTTTCTTATGTGGTCAGTTTGCTGCGGCCGGAGGTCATCCGCGAGTTGAATTTAGCGAAGCACGGCCTGCACCTGATGCCACTGGAAACGGCTTTTGTGCCGATGGAAAACGGCAATCACCTGGCCCTCTACCCCGACCCGGCCAGCAACCGCGAGGCGATACGCCGCCACTCGGCCCGCGACGCCGATGTTTACCCCGAATTTAGCCAGATGATGTATGATATGGCTTTTGCGGTCAAACCCATTTTGGGCATGGTTCCGCCCGACCCGACCGCGCCCGGCCTGGATGGTCTGCGAACGCTGTTGGACATGGTCAAGCACGCCGGCAGCCTTGACTCCAAACGCTTTTATTATCTAACCAAATTGATGACTATGAGCGCGTCTGACTTCTTGGATGAGTGGTTTGAGACGGATGTGCTTAAGGCGGTTACGGCCATCAATGGGATTATCGGGACCTATCTAGGGCCGCGCTCGCCGGGGACGGCGTATGTACTGCTGCATCACTACATGGGCGAGCTTGACGGCGCGTTTACGGCCTGGGGTTTCCAAAAGGGCGGCACCGGCGCGGTCAGCCAGGCCATTGCCAGCGCAGCCCGCAGTTTTGGGGCCGAGATTCGCTGCAATGCGCGGGTAGCACAGGTGATGGTGAAGAACGGGCAGGCTGTCGGCGTGGCCCTGGAGAGCGGCGAGGAAATTTACAGCCCGGTGGTTGTGTCGGGCTGCGACCCGAACGTGACCTTTTTGAAACTGTTGGGCGAGGAATACCTGCCCGACGACCTGGCCCAAGCCATGCGTAACTTCAAGTTTCGCGGCTCGTCGGGCAAGGTCAACCTGGCCCTGGACGGACTGCCCACCTTCACGGCTATGCCCGACCCGTCGCTGCTGCAAGGCATGATGGAAATTTGCCCCAGTATGGATTTTGTCGAGCGGGCTTACGACGACGCCAAATATGGCTGTTTCTCGCGCCGGCCTTACCTGGATGTGACCATTCCCACCGCCGTAGACCCGACGATGGCTCCGCCGGGCAAGCACGTCATGAGCATTTTTGTGCAGTACGCGCCGTATCAACTGGCCGAAGGGACGTGGGAGGAAAAGCGGGAAGCTTTCGGTGATGCCGTGGTTAATACCCTGGCCGAGTTTGCGCCCAACATCAAAGATTTGATCCTGCACCGGCAGGTATTGTCGCCGTGGGACATGGAGCAGATGATCGGCCTGACCGAAGGCAACATCTTCCATGGCGAACTGACTCTGGATCAGCTCTTTTTCCTGCGGCCAGCACCGGGTTGGGCCAATTATCGCACCCCGGTCAAGGGCTATTGGCAGTGCGGCTCCGGCACGCATCCCGGCGGCGGTATCACCGCCGGGCCGGGCCGGCTGGCGGCGTTGGAGATTTTGAAGGATGGGAAACGATGACTCGCTCAGTTCTCAAGAAGATTGATAAGATCCTGTAAATTTTGCCAAAACTGCTCGACATCGTGACCTAATTGGCTGGCCCAACGGTCAATATAAGCCGGATCAAATGAGGCAGACAATTCAGGATCATCCTCAAGTTTTATCGCTGTTAAGTAGTTTTCAAAACCAACTTGTCAAAAAACAGGTTAAAGGTTATCTTTGCTAAAAAAGCAAAGGTGATCTGTCGTGTTAAGGGTAAAACTAAACGAAACCGAGTTAAAAGAATTAGCAGAACGTC
>Ga0209172_10000944_pt1 | contig 70473 bp, 70 predicted proteins | sample LarsenN4metaG_FD_184113 | JGI IMG/M metagenome (GOLD analysis project Ga0209172, IMG submission 184113) | Hot spring sediment bacterial and archeal communities from British Columbia, Canada, to study Microbial Dark Matter (Phase II) - Larsen... ...
CTGCCTACACCGCTGTCCAGAAGATAGCTGAAATACTACCCCAGAACGGGCCGCTTTGTTGCAGGGGCAAAAACCGCTCTTGGTAGCTGATGGCAGCACATGGCAGCTTGTTCGCGCCTATTCGCGTTCAAAGACTACACTGCGACCACGCATCCGTTCAGGTGGTCGGTTACGGTCTGCAAGGCGCGCTGCCAGCGCCGCCACGCCGTGGTGCGGTCGCAGGCGAAGCGAATGCAGATCTCCCGCCAGCCGTAGTGCTTGGCCCGCATCCACACCAGGTGGCGCTGCTCGACTTCGAGCCATTGCACCCAGCGCATCGTCTCCAGCATGCGCTCGATGGCCTCGGGGCTGGGCGGAAACGGACGGTACACCTTCTCGTCGGCGGTGAACGCCTCCCACTCCTTGCGCACGATGACGGGCCATGTGTTGAAGTAGCCCTGCACACGCACAGGGGGCAGGCGGCGGCCCGTGTTGGCCGCCTCCTCGAAGCGTTTGGCGACGTCGTCGATGGTCCACTCAGCCATGACGACCTCCCTGACGGGGCGTGCCGTACAACCGCTCGCCGATATTCTTCAGCAGTTGCCGCTCCATCCAGTCCAGTCGTTCGTCGTCCTGCGCCACGACCAGCAGGCCCTGCTCGCGCCAGCCGCGTTCCTTGAGCGCCTCCAGATCGGTGTGCTGCGGTTGCAGTCTGCCCAGCGGGCAGCGGTAACGGTTGCTCGGGATGTCCATGTCACACCTCCTGCGTGTCGATGGCCCAGGCCAGCAGCGCCAGTGCGTCGGCTTCGTTGTCGTCGGCCGGGGCATGGCCGCGCGCGCGGATCGCCGCGATCACCTCGCCCTTGCCTGCATTACCCTTGCCGGTGACGTGCTTCTTGATCGTGCCGACCGGCACGCCCTGGTAGGGGATGCCGTGGTGCTCGCACCACGCGGTGAGCGTGGCCAGAAAGCCGCCGTAGGCGTGTGCGGCGTCGGTTGATGCGTGGCGGCGCACTTCCTCGAAGTGCAGGCAGTCGATGCCGTCGCAGGACTGCTTGATCTCGCTGAGCCAGCGTTTGAAGCGCAGGAAGCGCATTCCGCCGCCTTCGAAGCGCTGCGGCTTGAAATGCTCGGTGCCGCTCGTGATATGGCCGTCGTTGTCGCGCAGCGCCCAGCCGGTGGTGGTGCCCAGATCGAGGGCAAGGATGGTCATGGTCATCGTCATTGCTCCATTTCCGGTGGGTGAGTGACGGATTTGACGGGTTTGCCGGAAACTCTCCATGACGTGCGCGTGCGCGCACGCGTGAGAGGTAAACCAGCAGACCTGTCAAATCCGTCACTCGCCCCTGTGTTCATTGGGTTGGCTCAGTCGTCCCGATAGGGGTAGGCGTGGCTGTACGGCTTGGGGCGCAGGGCGATCCCCGCGATGCCGCGGGCGCCCCCGGTCAGCCGGCATTTCTCGAACTTGCGCGCCGCCATCAGCTCGGAGAAGCGCTTGACCGAGCCCACGTATTCGCCGGCCCGTTCGGCCCATTCGCGCCAGTCGGCGAACAGTTCGGACACGCCTTCGCGGTGGCTGTTGGCGAGCAGACAGCGCTCATCGATCCACTGCCCGAGCGCGTCCTCGGCTTCGAAGTACTCCTCCGTCGCCGATACGACACAGGCGGGCGGCTTCAAGCCCTCGCGCCTCCATTCGAGACAACCGGCGACGGCCCAGGCAAGGATGCCGTCGCGTTCGGCGAGCAGCTTCTCGGTCAGTCGGCCGTCGCGCTTCTCGGGCGGGATGGTCACCGTGAACGGGACGAGGTGCATGCGCCGCTTCATCGCTTCGTCGATGTTGCGGATGGCGGGCTTGTGGTTGCCGACGATCACCGGCTTGAACTGCGGCACGTACTCGAAGAAGTCCTGGCGCATGAAGCGCGCGGAGATCTTGTCGCCGCCGGTGATCGCCTTGACCTTGGACTCGTTCCAACGCCGTCCCTGTTCGGTTTCGATGGCCGTCACGAAGCGGGCGCCGCGCAGTCCGGCGAGATCGGTCGGATGGCGGTCGCCGCGCGTCTCGACGAAGGTGTCCATCGGCGCGGTGGAGGCGTAGTCGCCGAGGAGGGTAGCGACCACGTTGGCGAACACGCTCTTGCCGTTGGCGCCGGTGCCGTACAGGAAGAACAGCGCGTGCGCACTGGTCACGCCGGTCAGGCAGTAGCCGACCATTCGTTGCAGGTAGGACTGCAACTCGGCGTCGCCACCGGTGATGTCGGACAGGAAGGACGTCCATCGCGGACATTCGCCCGCCGGCGTGGCCGTGGTGATCTTGGTCATCCGGTCGGCGCGCTCGTGCGGGCGTATCCGGCCTGTCCTGAGATCGACCACGCCGCCCGGCGTGTTGAGCAGCCAGGGATCGGCGTCCCACTCGTCGGTGGTCGCCGCGTGCCGGCGGTCTGCGCGCGCCAGCCGCTCGACGCCGCCGACCGTGCCGGAGCTGGCCAATTTGGCGGCGACCTTGGGGTTGTCGGCGCGCACGGCCGCCTGGCGGCAGACGCTGCGGATCAGGTCGGTCGCCGCCAGCGTGTCCTCGGCGCGCCAGCGTTGTCCGTCCCATACCAGCCAGCGGCCCCACGCGGCGACGTAGCGCCAGTCGCGGTGGTAGCGCCGCGTGAAGGACAGCGCCAGCGCGTCCTCGGTGCCCCACACCGACTCGTCGCTGCTGACGACTGGATCAACGTCATCGGCGACGTCGTGCATTTGCAGGCGCGGGCCGTGAGTGAGGAAGGTGGCGACGTCGAAGCCCTCGGCGATGGCATCAAACGCGTCCCAGCCCTCGGCGGCTTCTTCGGGCGGGTACAAGATGTGGCAGGACTTGGCGCCAGTCGACAGCAGCGCCTGTGCCGCCTGCGTGGCGTACTCCCAGCCCGGCTTGTCACGGTCTGGCCAGATCAGCACCGCCTTGCCGGTCAATGGCGACCAGTCGGTCTTGTCGACCGGCGCGTTGGCGCCGTGCATGGCAGTGGTGGCATTGATGCCAGCGTCGATCAGCGCCTGCGCGCACTTCTCGCCCTCGACCAACACCACCTGCGCGGCGTCCTTCAGCCCCGGCTGGTTGTACAGCGGGCGCGGCTCGGGCGGGGCCATCTTGCGCCGCTTCGCATCCCAGGGCCGAAACTGTTTCTTCTGCCCAGGCGGGTCGTAGCGATAGACGACGGCGATGAGATGGCCCTCGGCATCGAGGTAGTCCCACTTCGCCGTGGCCGGCCCCAGCTCATCGACGGGCACTTCCTTTTTGCGGGACTTGCGCAGCGGTACAGAGCGCGAGCGTCCGAGCAGATCGGCGGCCGCGTCGAGCACCCGAGGAAAGTCGCTCAGTACGTCGATACCAAGGTGCGCGGCGATCAGTGCATAGATGTCGCCGCCATCGCCAGTGGCGCGATCTGTCCACAGACCGGCCTTGTCGCCATCGAGCACGACTTCGAGGCTGTCGCCGGGACTGCCGAGGATGTCGCCGATCAGGAAACGCCCTCGGCGCTTCTTGCCGGCCGGAAACAGCGTGAACAGCACAGATTCCAGGCGCACCAGCAGCTCGGCGCGGATCGCTTCGCGTTCGGCGCCGAGGTCTCGAGGAGGGGGCGTTTGCGCGTCGTTGAAGTCAAGCATCCGCAGCTCCTCCGATCACGTCAGCGATGCCGGCCAGATCACGCGGGATGCGCGATTCGTGGCGCAGCTTGCGCATGGCCTTGACCTCGATCTGGCGGACACGCTCGCGTGTGACCGCCATCTTTTCGGCAACCTCGTCAAGCGAGGCATCGGCAAAGAACCGTTCGCGGATCACGCGGGCCTCACGCGGTGTCAGCGAGTCGATGGCGCTCTGAAGAATGCGGCCTGCCTGCGCGTGGCTGGCCAGCCGCAGCGGGTCGTCTACGGTATATGTGTCGCTGACCAGCGATTGCACGCTGCCCGCGTCCAGATCGACGCTGGAATAGTTCTGCTGCAGCGGCTGGAGCTGGGCGTCCGACCACAGATCGGAAGGGGATGCTTGCAGGAAGTCGCACAAGGCCCAGGCGCATTCCCGCAGCAGGCCATCCGGCGTCAGCGGTGAGCGCGTGAGATTGAGGTAGGGCAGCAGCGCCCCGCTGTAGCTGATGCCAACTGCGTTGGCGAACTGAGCCCCCGGCCGGTGGCCCGCCTGTTCGATGGCGCGCAGCAACCGGGCATTGCGCACCGAGATACGGACACGGTAGTCACTCATGAGCGCCTCCCAGCGTGGCTGCCCATGCGATGAGCTCCGACATGCGGAAACGAACCATCCGGCCGACCCGGTAGTGCGGGATGCGCTTCGAGGCGCGGCACCGAGGCTTGGTGAAGTAGTACGCAGGCAGATTCAGCAGACTGGCGGCCTGGCGGGCGTCCACCATCGGTTCCGCCGCCGGAGGCTGCGGGTGGAAATGCTTCATGGTGTTACCCTCCAGCAGCGGTCTTGCCACGCGCACATCCGGCATTCGAAGTGGGTCGGGTCATGGAAGGCGCGCGGCAGCAGCTCGCCGGCTTCGGTCGCCGTGATGACCTTCACCGCCCGATCCGACATGCGCTGAGCGAGCGCTGCGTCAAAGGGCACGAGTTCGGCGTAGATCTCCATCGTGTCGGCGTTCACTGCAGTGAACAGCGCCGGGTGCTCGTGCAATTCGAGATAGGCTTGGTAGAGCGCCACTTGCGCGGCATAGATGGGCTTGGACGTGGCCAAGCCCTTTTTCTCCAGGTCGTTCCAGGACTTGTGGCTCAAGGCTTTGCACTCCCACAGCGCGGGATAGGCGAAGCCCTCCGGGCCACCGACGATGACGCCGTCGATGTGGCCCTGCAGGCGGCCGTCCGCCGCCGCGAAGCCGAACTGCTCGCCGTCGTCCCGGCGTGTGCGAAGTTCGAAACCCGCCTCCAGCAACCAGCCCGCCATGCAGTCCTCGATGACGTGGCCGCGTTCGAAGATGCGCAGCATCCGGCCGCCGATCTCGCGACCCGTGTCGACCGGCGCGTCGGCGTACTCGTATTGCAGCGCGCGCTCGCAACTGGCGCCGAGACGCGAGGCGCCCAGGTAGGCGCGTCTGGGTTGCGTGGCGCGTGTCCGCTGCATGCCCAGATCGACCAGCGCGGTAAGCCGCCCGGAGAGGGACGAACTTGAATTGAAATCCAGCATCGCATCCCTCGCTAAAATGGAATGTCGTCGTCAAAATCGGCGAGCGGATCGCTCACCGGGTTCTCGAGGCCGCGCACCGGCGGGTACTTGCTCGCCTCGTGGTGCTCGACCATCGCCTCGCTGTAGCGGGTGACGATGGCGTCGATCACGGCGAGCGCCTCGGCTTCCGAGTAGGCGCCCAAGGGCTTGTCGAAACCGATGTGGCCGGCCGCCGCGCCGAAGGCCTTGAGGCAGGCGCGCCGCGCGCCCTGTTCAATGTCAGACACGCTCATCGCCAGCCCTCCCTTGCGGCCGTCCCGCCAGTTGCCGTACATCGCGGCGAACGCGTCCTGGCAACGGCGCGAGCAAAACACCCAGTCCATCGGATAGCGTCGCGGATCGGCCGCCTCGTAGCGGCCGTCCGTGAAGCCGTACCCGCGCGCCTGTCGCTTGCAGATCCAGCACTTCATCCACGTCGTCTCCTCCCTCACTGCGCCCAGGCGGGCTTGCCGGTGACGGGCGCGGCGCGGTGTTGGGCCGCAGGCGCGGGACGTGCGGCCGTGCCCGCTGCCGGCTGGGACGACCGGCTCGCTTGCCCCATCGCCTGCGCGTACTCGGGCGTGCCCGGCTCGACCGCGAGCTTGACCACATTGCGCAGCTCGCCCTTGGCGTCCTTCTCGACGTCGATGCGGCCGACGAATTCGAGGCCGTCGAGCTCGTGGAGACCCTGGATGCGACGGGCGGCCGTCGCCTGCGGGCTCATGTCCTGCGGGTGGACGTTGCGCGCCGAATTGAGCGCAGCGCGGACGAAGCTGCGGCCCATCTGACCCCAGGTCGGCCCCTTGGGGCTGTAGAGGCCGACGTTGCTCCACAGTTTGCGTTTCGCGTACTCGCCCTCCAGCACGACGAACTCGCAGGCGAGATAGACCGAGCCGGTGTCGAAGCTCTGGGTGGCGTAACCTCCGGTCCAGCCTTGGCTTGGGTCGTCGTAGCCGCCCGGCTTGATGGTCATGCGCAAGCGGGCGACGGTGCCCTTGGGGATGAGGTCGAAGTCGTGCTGCTGTTCGGCGTCGTTGAAATCGTTCCAGGTGGTCATGGTTTACTCCTGCTCAGCATTCGGTGGTTTGAGGGGCGGCGGCCGGGCGCGTGAAGTCGAGCCGCTCGGGCGCGGGGCGGGCGGGGCCGGCAATCTTCTGCATCAGGCGGCCGAGGTGCGGCTCCTCGATCGCGTCGAGGCGGCCGGAGCGGTCCTTGGCGGGGAAACCCCACGCGTTCAGCGTGTGGCAGACGAAGGCGCGGTAGCTCGAGCCGTCGTCGGCCTTCAGTTCGGCGAGCGTGATCACCTCGTCGACGATGCCGGGCAGTTCGAGGCCGGTCTTGGCGCCGTCGATCTGCAACTGCTGGATGCGGCGGTTGTAGTCGTCGAGCTTCTCCTCGAGGATGCCGACGAACCACACGTTCATGCCGCGCGTGTGCTGCAGGTGGGTGAGCCAGGCGATCATCTCCTGACCCATCAGGCCGTAAGCGCCCCGGCTGTCCGGCTTGCCGGTTTTCTCCGAGTAGGCCTGCGGCTGGCCCTTGCACCACTGCAGACAAAGCCGGCCGGCGACCGTGATCGAATCGACGAACAGGGTCTGGTACTTGGCGAGCTGGGTCGGATCACCGTAGCGGGCGCAGACGGCCTCAAAATGCGCCTGGCTGTACGGCTGGTCGTCGCGCAGCGCCGGGTTCGGTCCGCCGATGAACACGGCGAAGTCGCGGCACTCGGCCCAGGTGCGCGGCCGGATCGTGTCGCCGGCCCAGCCCTCGACGGCCAGATCGCCGGCCTCTAGATCGAAGAACAGGGTGGACGCGACATCGAGCGTCCACAGTTGCGAGGTCTTGCCGATGCCGGCCTTGCCGATCAGCACGCCCTTGACGCCGCGCTTCTCGGCCAGTCGCTGGTCGGCGGTGACGATGGGAAGTGCCATCACGCCACCTCCTTCAACTGCTCGGCGACCGCTGGATTCCACAGGATCTGGTAGCCGCTGTGCCCGTTGCGCGAGTACGGCATGGCCTCGGCCCAGGCTTCACCGGCCTTGGTCAGTTCCCATTCGTCGCGGTCGTTGCGGAACTGGAATCCGCTGGACGCCAGCAACTGGTTCGTGGCCTTGGCCGAGCGGTTCAGCAACTTGCCGAGCTGGGTCGCGTTGAGCGCGCAGACCGGCGCGTTGGCCGACGGCAGCGCGCGGCGCAGCACCTCGGTGCTGATGCCGGTGTTCTCCTGGATGCAGGTCAGCGTTGCCGCCGCCGCGATGCCCGGCTTGACCCCCGGCACTTTCGCCACGGCCTCGCCGATCAGCAGGATCGCCGACACGCGGTCGTGCGTCGGAGCAGGCAAGGCCGCCAGTGCGCCGGGAACGGCGTAGCTGCCCGTCTTGCGGATCGCCGGCAAGACCTCGTGCGTGACCCAGCGCTTGAAGCGCTTGGCCTCTGGCTTGCGGCTGCCCAGCACGAGGCTGTACAAGCCCGGCTCGTTGACGATGGTCATGTCCTGCTCGCCGCCAGGGGTCGGAATTGAATTCCGCCCCTTTTCGTCATCGTCCAGGCGGGCGACGGCCTTGTGGGTATCGGGCAGATGGAGCGCGGCACACACATCGGCCGCGACAAACCAGGGATCGCCCTGTGCATCCGTGGTCACACGGATGGGCAAGCCTTCGAAGGCGAATGGGATCAGTTGGGTGTTCATGGTTCAGTCCTCCGAGACCAGGGCCAGCCGGAACGACGGCTTGCCGGAATCCACGGTGCGAGCGGCGGCGAACTGCTGCTGCAAGGCAGGCGGCCAGTTCGTGAAGCGGGATTCGGAGACGGACAGCTTGATGTCGAGGTAGCCCTCGACCTTCTCGCCCGAAGCCACGATACGCTCGGCGATTTCGGCCAGTTGCTGCTGGTTCCAGCTGACCTTCTTGGGCAGCTCGAACTTGATGTGCAGCGGGCCATCGCTGATGTGAGCGGTGCCGAAATCGCGGCCGGATTCACGCAGCGCGGCGCGGGCCTGCTCGCCGTAACACTGCTCCAGCGCGGCATCGAACTTGTTGCGCGCCTTCTTCAGCCAGTCGATGGCCGCATCGAGGTTCTTGTCGATCTCGGCTTTCTGCGCGGGCGGCAGTGCGGCCAGTTGGCTGACGGACATCGCGGCGATGTCGGCGGGGAAGATGGTGAGTTCGTTCATGGTCATCTCCTCACGCCTGCACACGTTCGGACGTCGAGGCATAGACGTGGCGCTTCTCGTAATCGAGCACGCCGTTCTTGCCATCGAGGGGATAGGCCACCTTCTTCGAGAACTTGTTGAAGACCGGGCCCCGGCCGAGGCCGCGCCAGCGCGTCAGTGTCTTGGGGGACATGCCCCAGCGTTGGGCGAGTTCGGCTTCGGAGAGGAAGCGCCGCTCGGATAGCGCCGTGGATTCAGAAGTTGGCGTCGAACTGAAACCGACGCCGGGTTTGCGGTCCGGTGTGCCACCGACGCCGCCTGACAGTGCCAATTCATAGGCCATTGCCGTGCTCCTTTCCCGTTCAGGGATGGGGACGCGACCGGTGGCCAGTCCTGTACTGGCCGTTGACGCCGGTTCACGCCTTCATCGGGGAAGGCGCTACATCCGGCGTAGCAACAGCTACTTTTGGCGTAGCGGAAAAATTTTTTGCGCGGCCCCTCCGCTACCCGAGGGAGGCGATCAAACGACGTTGCTCATTCCAGTCCAAGGGCACCTTGGCCCGCAGGATGGCCTCCAGCGACACCGCCCGGGGCAGCCGTCCTTCGTAGGCGGCCTGGACGATGTCGGGGGCGAGAAGCGCCAGCCGCAGCAGGTCGTTCACCGTGGAGCGGTGGATGCCTTCGCGCTCGGCGATCTCGGTGCCGCTGGTCACCGTCCCGTTGTCGATCAGTTGCTGCCAGTAGATACCGCGCCCCAGTGCCTTGAGCAGCGGGCGATCCTGTTCGGGAGTGAGCACCGGCGTCGCGGTGACGGCGACCGGCTGGCTGACGCCCTCCGGTGCGACGATCACCTTCTTGACGCCCCGTTTCTTGAAATGGAGGGGAACGAAGGTGGTGATGCGCACCCCGCCTCCCTCCAGCGGGTGGCGGCGCTCGTGGGGTTTGCCATCGCTGATCAGCTTCTTGGATGAGCGGTTCATGGGGTCATCTCCATTTCCAGCAGCTCGCCGCCAATGCTGTCCGCCTGCAACTCACCGGCCAGCTCCCGCCATCCCGACTCGCGCCAGACGATGTCGACGCCATCGGAGAGGAGCTGGACGCGCTCGATCAGCAGGTTGACCAGCCGCACCTGCTCGGCGGGGAACAACTGCTTCCAAACTTCCCCGAGGCGGCGCATCGCCAGCACGGTGGTCGGCTCATCGATCTCCGGGTACTTGTCGCGCACCGTGTTCCAGACCCCCTGGATGCTTTCCGGCGACTGGAGCGCCCCCACCAGCAGGTTCACCACCACCTCCTCGATCTGGTCGGCCGGGATCATCCCGGTGGCGCTGCTGCGGTAGCCGTAGCGGCTGTCGGCCTTGGGGATGTAGTAGCGGTACTTCTTGCCGGAGGGCTTCTTGCTGTAGGTGATGTGGTACTTGCCACCATCAGGGCCGTACATCAGGCCACGCAACAACGCGTCGGTCTTGTGCCGGGTCTGGGTCTTGCCCATGCGCTGGTGCGCGTCCTCGGACAGGATGTCCTGCACCCGATCCCACAACTGCCGGGTGATGATCGGCTCATGCTGCCCAGCAAAGACCGTCCCCTTGTGGCGGATCTCACCAACGTAGATCGGATTGCGCAGCAGCTTGGAGATGTACTTCTTGTCCATCGGCGTGCCGTTGCGCACGCGGCCGTCCTTGAGACGGTTGGGCTTGGTGGTCAGGCCTTCGAGGGCGAGTTCGCGGACGACGTCGGTGATCGAGCGCAGCTCGGTGAAGCGCGTGAAGATCCGCCGGATGATCTCGGCGTCCTTTTCCTCGATGACGAGCTTGCGGTCCTTGATCTCGTAGCCCAGCGGCGTGTAGCCGCCCATCCACAAGCCCTTGCGCTTGCTGGCGGCGATCTTGTCGCGGATGCGCTCGCCCGTGACCTCGCGCTCGAACTGGGCGAAGGACAGCAGGATGTTGAGCATCAGCCGTCCCATCGAGGTCGTGGTGTTGAATTGCTGGGTGACCGACACGAACGACACCTTGTGGCGCTCGAACACCTCCACCAGCTTGGCGAAGTCGGTCAGGCTGCGGGTCAGGCGGTCGATCTTGTAGACCACCACGATGTCGATCTGGTCGGCGACGATGTCGGCCAGCAGGCGCTTCAAGGCCGGGCGTTCCATGTTTCCGCCCGAGTAGCCGCCGTCGTCGTAGTCGTCGCCCACCGGCAGCCAGCCCTCGGCGCGCTGGCTCACGATGTAGGCCTGGCCCGCCTCGCGCTGGGCGTCGAGCGAGTTGAACGACTGATCGAGACGCTCGTCCGTGGACACACGGGTGTAGACGGCGCAGCGTTTCTTGGTGACCACCGCTTTCATTTCCCACCCCGCTTGGTCTTGGTGATGCCGAAGAACAGCGGTCCCGACCATTGGGTGCCGGTGATGTGGCGCGCGACGCCAGACAGGCTTTTGAAGCGGCGGCCTTCATATTCGAAGCTGCCGTCGGCCTGCGCGGTCACGCGGTGCTCGCGGTTGTCGAATTCGCGCACCAGCACGGTGCCCGGCACCACCTGGACTTCGACGCCGCGCTGCGTCTTGATCTTCGATTGCGCTTCGCCGATGCGCGCCATCTGCGTCTGCACCTCGAGCTTGGTGCCCAGCGCTTCCTCCTGGATCTTGTAGGCGAGCCGACCTTCGACATAGTTCCGGTTGTGGTGCGGCGGGCGGCGCGGGAAATACTTGTCCCAAAGCGCCCACAACTCGCTCATGGGCAGTTTGGGCAGATTGGCGATCTGCGCCGCCAGGGACGGGCCGGTTGTCGATGCATTCATTGGCAAACTCCTTCTGTAGAGGGGGTTGTATGAACGCGCTCGGCTGCCGGGAAGCCAAGAGAAATCTCGCTGTCGCAGGGGCGGGTGGCATGCAGGCGGGCAATGGCGGCCGCAAGGATGGCTGCGGCCTCGCGCGCCCGGGCGCAGGGCGACATCAATTCGGGGAGTGTTTGTTCGACGGTCATATCGGTACCCAGTGAAATCATCAGACCGTCACGAAGAATATGCCCGAGCGGCGGTCGGAGTATCCCGTTTCAACCGGCATGAGCGGGGGGCGACGCACCTTCGGTCAGCAGCCGGTTCGGAGAGATTTCGCGCCGGGTCGCCTCCATTGACCTGATATTCATCAGGTCATATATTGCACGCGTCGGCCAGGAGCAAAGCCATGAGCAAGCGAAAGACCGAGGGGATTACGGAGCCGCAGGCCAGGACGTTGAGGGCGATCTGTCAGATCCTCGACAGCACAGGCCTGCCGCCCACCGTCAAGGAGCTGGCCGAGGCGCTGGGGATCAGCCACGCCAGCGCTCATGAACAGATCACACAGTTGGTGCGCAAGGGGTATGTGAGGAAGGAAGCAAAGAAGGCACGCAGCATCGTCGTGATCAAGCGCGACGATTGACGGCGATGCACTGATCTCTACGGGGGAAACAGGATGGGGCATGTTCGGCTCGGGGTTCTGCCAAGGACGAAGGAGTGGAAGGAGGTCGTCGGCCTGATCGCCGCTGGCGCCAACGTGTCTCAGATCGCCCAAGCCACCATCGCGGCGGCGGAAAAGGCTTTCTCCTTCGTCATGAAGGATGTCGGCTACACCGAGGCCGTCTGGCTGATGACGCAGATGGCGATTGCCGCCAAGAAGCCCGATATCCACTTGCATCTCGCCGCGGCGGGCATCCATCTCCCCGCCGATCCCTCGCTCACCGATGTGACCACGGCAATCACCGAGGCGCTGGATCGGCGCGTAGAAGGCAACGGCAAGCGCTCCGATCTCGGCATGCTCGCCAACCGGGCCATCGTCGGTGCCGTCAACGATGTGCTCGCTCCCAAGCTGCATTCGCTGTTTTCTTCCGACCCGGACACGATGCGCGCGGCCTTGGCGGACTTGGGCAAGCCCCGGGAGTTCGGCGAGTTTTCACGGCACTTTTTCGCTCGGCTGGCCAACGAGGGTCTCCAGTATTTCCTGAGCAAGGTCGTCAACACCCAGCTCGGCGAGGGGATGCGTTTTGCCACGATGAATCAGGCCGCCGAATTCAATGCCGCACTGCAAATCCATACCCGGGAAGCCTCGCTCATCGTCGAGCAGTTTTCGAGCGAGTGGTTTTCCAAGCACCGCTTTCACGAGGGCGGCGACATCTCCAGAAAATCGTCGGACGGATTCGCGGGCTACGCGCTGAAGAAGATGAGGGACGAGTTGAAGATGGGAGCGAGTAGCGATGCAAGATAAGCGATACGTTCTCTGCGGCAACGTGTCCGCCCAAGGCATCAGCGAAGATCCTGCGCGCGATCTGCGGCTCCGACTCTCGGGCAGGCCGGGGCACGGCAACATCACCCTGCGCATTGAGGACGTCCACAGCAAGCTGTTCAGTAGCGTGCCGTCGCGGTTCCACGATCTGCTGGAGATCGCCACCTACGTCTACAGCGCCGACCAGGTCATCCGGCGTGGCGCGGACGATGTCGATACCTTTGGCGATGGCTGGCGGCGCGATCTGCATTTCGTCGTGCCGGTGCGCGATCCGGACTTCTGGAGCAGCGCGCAGGTGCAGGACACGTTGTGCTCGACGCTCGGATTCCTGTCCGACGACCAATACCGCTTCGATTTCGTCAAGCTCGACCAGGAGCACCCATTCCAGCAATACCTCCAGTTTGACGACACCCAGCAGGTGTACGGAAAGCCGGAGCAGGTGGTGATGTTTTCAGGCGGACTGGACTCGCTGGCAGGCGCCATCGACGAGGTCGTGAACCAGAAGCGACGCGTGCTCCTGGTCACCCACAAGTCCACTTCCAAGCTCAACAAGCGTCACCGCACCCTTGAGCAGATGCTGGCCGAGAAGGCTGGCGACAACGTGCCGCATCGCATCAGCGTCCGCGTGCACAAAGCCAAGGAGCTGAACCATGAGTACACCCAGCGCAGCCGGTCGTTCCTGTACGTCTCCATCGGCGCGACGATTGCTCGGATGCTCAATCTCAAGAGCGTCCGCTTTTACGAGAACGGCGTCATCAGCCTGAACCTTCCTGTGTGCGCTCAGGTGGTCGGTGGCCGTGCCACAAGGACAACGCACCCGAGAGTGATGAAAGGCTTCCAAGACCTGCTTTCATTGGTGGCAGGCGAGCCTTTCACCGTCGAGAACCCCTACATCTGGAAAACGAAGGCGGACGTCGTCAAGGTCATCACGGACGCTGGTTGCCACGACCTGATCAAGCATTCGATGACCTGCACCCATACCTGGGAGATGACGAACCAGCACACGCACTGCGGAGGCTGTTCGCAATGCATCGACCGCCGATTTGCTGTTCTCGCCGCCAAGGCCGATCAGCACGACCCGGTGGAGCACTACAAGGTCGACGTCTTCACCCAGAGCCGGGACAAAGGCGAGGACAAGATCATGGCCGCCGCCTACCTGGAGCGAGCCAACCAGGTGAAGAACCTGACGGACGTGACACAGTTCGTCAGCAGCTACCCCGACGTCGGTCGCGTACTCAAGTACCTGAACTACAGCAGCGCCGGTCAGGCTGCGCAGCGGGTATTCGACCTCTACAAGCGGCACGCCGACGAGGTGACGGGAGCGCTCGACGAGCTCGGGCGGCGTTACTTCACCCAGATCCGGGAGCGCTCATTGCCCGGCGACTGTCTGCTGCGAACGGTCTACGAGTCCGCTTCGGTGAACTCGGTACCGGCGGTGATTTCGATGGAGAAGCAGCCGGAGAACTTCTTTCGCAAACGCGGGGCGGTTTGGGAGACGCGATTTCAGGGCCGCAACACCATCTGCCTGCTCAACGTCGACAAGGGCGCGGAGTACATCAACCTCCTGCTGGCGTTTCCGGATCGAGAGATGTCGGTCTATGAGATCGCTGTCGGAAATGCCGTCAACACAATTGAACATCCTGCCGGCAGCGGCATCGCTCCGGAGGATATTGAAGATGGCTACCAAGTGACTCAGGGTATCCCCTTGGGGGACGCCGGAGACGTCGCGGACAGGCGTGCGCTGAACGAGTGCAAGCAGCAAGCGAGGGAACTGTTCGAGGAAATGGAAGAAGCGCGTGTACGTGGTGACCACGCCCGCATTGAGGAAATCGAGAAGGAGATGGCGGCCCTGGTCAAGTACATCGAGGGCGGCAAGGGCCTCGGCGGGCGACAGCGCAGGGGCGGAGACAAGCGCAAGAACGTCCGTGACGCCTTCCGCAACGCCGTCGACCGCGCCATCAGGCAGATCGAAAAGTACGACAAGCCCTTGGCAGAACACCTGAAGGCCAGCATCAAGTACGGCAACGAGGTGGTCTACCGGCCCGGCATGGCAATCACCTGGGAGGTCCGGCCTATCGTGAACGGGTAGCCCGTTCGGGGTCGGGTCGCCAGCGTGCAGGCGGTTTGCCTGACGAACAAGCCGCCGGAAACCCGCGCCAGCTCTGGGGTGGGTGCGAAGTCCTCCTTCGCAGAAACAGAGAATGGGCGGGGACAGAGAACGGAAAACCGCCCGAAACCGGGTCATCCGGGGCGGCGGCGTCCGTCGCAGCAAGGCCGGAAACCGCGCCAACACTGGCGCTGCGGGCAGAAAAAAACCCAACCGATAAGGGTTGGGTTTTGAGTAAGTGGTGGTGCTGATGGACATCGAGCTGCCCGACATCAGCGGCGTCGAAGTCACGCGCCGAATGAAGTCGGTCGAGCAGTTCGCCGACATTCCGGTCGTGATGATCACCGGGCACAGCGAGCGCCACCTCGTCGTCGACAGTCTGAAGGCGGGCGCCGCCGACTTCGTCGTCAAGCCCTTCGACAAGACGACGCTGCTCGCCAAGCTGCGCAGGCTGCTCGACTCAGCGGGCTGACTACATCGAACGGACAGCCGCGGGCTCCGGCTCCCCGTGTCGAGGGCCTGGGTCGTTGCCGCGCGGATCGCGTCCAAACCGCGCGAGCGCATCGGACCTCAGCCCGCGAGCGCGGCGCTGACGGCGCCGAGCAGTTCGTCCCTGGGAAGCGGTTTGCCGAGATAGCCGTCGAAGCCGCTGGCGATGATGCGCTCGCGGTCGCCTTTCATGGCCGACGCGGTGAGCGCCAGCAGCTTGATGCCGCGCGTGGCCGGGTCCGCGCGCAGGTGCTGCGCGGCGGTGAGACCGTCCATGCCCGGCAGATGGATGTCCAACAGGATCAGCGGAGGTCGGTGTTCGCGCGCCAGCCTCAGCCCTTCCTCGGCAGTGCCCGCCGCCAGCACGTTGTACCCGGCCTCGGTCAGGACGAAGCGCACCAGCTTCATGTTGATTTCGTTGTCCTCGACAACCAGCACGGTCTTCATGCTGCCGGCCTCCATCACGTCTTCACTGACCGCGCCTCGCCGCGGCGAGCGCGCGCTGCACTTCGTCCAGGAAGTCGGCGGCGCTGAAGCGCGCCTTGTCGACGACCTGTAGCACCTGTCCGTTCAGCAGTGCGCGCTCCTCCCCGGTCAACTGCTTGGCGGTGACCACGACGATCGGGATCGTCCGCCCGTGGGCATCGGCCCGCAGCTCCGTCACCACGTCGAAGCCGCTCGTCTCCGGCATCATGATGTCGAGCACCATCAGCGCCGGCCGCTCGGCGATCGCCGTCGCGATCGCCTCCCTTCCACCGTAGGTGCGCAATACGCGCATGCCGGCAGCCTGCAGCAGCACCGCCGAGATCTCGACCGCCGCCGGGTCGTCGTCGGCGACCAGAACGGTCGCCGCTGAATCCCCGCCGAGCCCGAGCTGCGCAAGGACCGCGAGCAGTTCGTCGCGCACGACCGGCTTCTGCAGGACCCGCACCGCGCCCAGCGCCAGTCCGCGCTGGTGCGCCGCGCTGACCGTCACGATGACAACCGGTATTTCGGCCGTTTGCGCGTCGCTCTTGAGCCGTTCGAGGCACTCCCAACCGTCGATATGTGGCAGGAATACGTCCAGCGTGATCAGATCGGGACGGTGTTTGCGCGCCAGCACGAGCCCTTCTTCCGCGGTCGACGCGCGGATCACCTCGAGCCCCTGGCTCGCGAGTTCGGTCTTCAGCAGCAGGGCCGCCGCGTCGTTGTCCTCGATGACGAGCGCGAGCGGTGCCGCTCGCGCGATCGGCTGCGGTGGCTCGGGTTCGGCGGCCGATGCGTGCCGGTACGGCAGCCAGACCGTGAACCGCGATCCCCGGCCGGGCGCGCTTTCGACCGCCAGCCCGCCGCCGCACAGCTCGACCAGGCGCCGCACGAGGGCGAGGCCGAGCCCCGTCCCCTCGTGCCGGCGCCGCAGCGATGCGTCGACCTGAACGAACGGCTCGAACAGCCGCGCCAGATCGGCCGGCGCGATCCCGACACCCGTGTCTTGCACCGAGATCTCGATGAACTCGTCGCCCGCGCTGAACGGCGGCGAAAACGCGCGGCCAGCGGCTGCGGCAACGGCTTCGGTGCGCGCGCGACCGACGCGTCGCGCGCTCAGTTCGACGCGGCCGCCTTCCGCGGTGAATTTCACGGCGTTGGACAGCAGGTTGAAGACGATCTGCTTGAACTTGCGGCTGTCGGCCTCGACGGCGCCGAGCGCGGCATCGACATCGGCGCGCAGGTCGATCCGGCGCGCCAGCGCGCGCTCGCGCAACACTCTCAGGCACGACTGAAGCAGCGGTGCGATCTGCACGGTGTCAATGTCGAGCACCATCGAGCCGGCCTCGATCTTCGACAGGTCGAGAATGTCGTTGATCAGTTCGAGCAGGTGCAGGCCGCTCGCATGGATGTCGCGGACGAACTCGCGCTGCTGGGCGGTCAGCTCCCCCGCCATGCCCGAGGACAGGATCTCCGAGAAGCCGATCACCGCATTCAGCGGCGTGCGCAGTTCGTGGCTCATGTTCGCCAGGAACTCGGACTTCATCCGGCTCGCCTGGTCGAGTTGCTCGTTCCTGGCGGCGAGTTCGCGCCCCGCGGCTTCCAGTTCGGCGGTCCGTTCGGCGACCCGCCGCTCGAGGTCGTCGTTCAGGTCGCGCAACTGCCGCTCGGCCCGCTTGCGCTCGGTGATGTCGAGCGAGAGCACGAACAATCCCTCGGGCACCGGCTGGATGACCAGCTCGAACCAGCCCGAAGCGCCGCCGGCAAAGGCGAACTCGTTCTCGATGTGCTCCGCGCGCCGCGTGTCCATGCAACGGCGCAGAACCGCGAACACCGGCGTCGTCTCGATGCCCGGATACGCCTCCATCATGGTCCGTCCGATCAGCGCCTGCGGGGTCGAACGACCCTGCGCCGCCGCGGCGGCATTGACGTACAGATAGCGCCAGTCGAAGCCGATGATCTGGCAGCCCTCGATCATGGTGTCCAGCGTTCCGCGGAAGCGCTCCTCGGAGGCGCGCAGCGCGTGTTCGGCCCGCTTGCGCTCGGTGATGTCGCGCACGAACGCGACGTTGTACTCGGCGCCGTCGAAATCGAGCCGGCTCACGTCGACCTCGACGGGCACGTCGGTGCCGTCGCGGCGCCGGTGCGTCGCCTCGAACCTGATCGAGCGTCGTTGCCCGACCTCGCGCCAGAACTCGTCCCAGCGGCCGCGCGAAAGGCCCGGGTTGATGTCGGTGATCCGCTTGGCGAGCAGCTCGTGCTCGTCGTAGCCGAGCATCGAGCAGGCGGCGCGGTTCACCCGCATGATGCGCGCGTCGCCGGCGATCCAGTAGGTCGCCACCGACGCGTTCTCGACGGTGAAGTCGACGAGCTGCAATCGCCGGTTGGCCACCTCGAGCTCGAGCGTGCGCTGCCGCACGCGCTGCTCGAGCGCTTCGTTGAGCTGCCGGATCGCGTGCTCCGCGCGCCGCTCGGCCGTCACTTCCCGGAAAACGAGTACGACACCGAGGACGTCTCCGTCGGCGGCGCGGATCGGCGCTGCGCTGTCCGCGATCGGCCACTCCGTGCCATCGCGTGCGACGAGGACGGTGTGGTTGGCCAGGCCCTGCACCAGCCCCGTCGCCAGAACGCGCTCGACCGGTATGACCGCGGGGCGGCGCGTCTCCTCGTTGATGATGCGAAACACGTCGTCGATCGGCTTGCCCGCGGCTTCGGCCGCGGTCCAGCCGGTCAGCCGCTCGGCGACCGGGTTCATGCGGGTCACCCGGCCCTGCACGTCGGTCGCGAGCACCGCGTCGCCGATCGACTGCAGCGTGATGTTCAGCCGCTGCTCGCTGTCGCGCAGCGCGCGCTCGGCCTGCATTCGCGCCGCCAGATGACGGCGCAGCATCACGAACGCGCCGAAGACGACGGCCAGGATCAGCGCGGCCAGGACGGCGAGCGCCGCGAGCGACCGGCGCTCGGCTTCCGTCGCTGCCTGCTCGCGTTGCGCGAGCAACCGCTCTTCCTCGGCGCGCAACTGCATGATTGCGGCGCGGATCCGCTCGACGTGGCGCTCTCCTTCGCCTGGCGCGAATTCGCGGCGCGCCGCTTCGATTCCGCGGGTGCGAGCGAGGTCGACGAGGCGCTCGCGCGTGTCGATGTGCTCCGACACCAGCCGCTGCAATGTCAGCACCGCCTGCTGTTGGCCGGCGTTATCGGCGGTCAGTTCCTGCAGCCGTTGCAAGGCGCCCGGCAGTTCGCTGCGCGCGGCGGTGTAGGGTTCGAGAAACTTCTCGTCGCCAGTGACCAGATAGCCGCGCAACCCGGTCTGCGCATCGACGTTGAGCCGCAGCACGTGTTCCAGTTGGGCGAGCACCGCGCGGGTGTGGGCCACCCACTCGGCCATCCGTTCGGCCTGCTGCGCGTTGCGCCACGCGACGACCACGACCAGCGCAACCAGCAGCAGAACCGCCAGCAGGCCGACGACCAACCTTCGGTGCAGGACTGACTCCTTCAAGTAGAAGGCCCCTCCTTTCCTGGGTAAGGTCGGCAGATCGTCCGCCGCTCCTGACTGGACCAGCGTTCGCGGCCGCTGGGCTGTGCCGAAGGATGCCCGACGCAGCGCGCCCGAACAAGCCGCCCCGGCGTCCGCAACCAGGTGGGCGTCGGGCGACCGGAAGAGCTCGCACCGCAGTGCCGGTCGAGCCGGCATCGGCCCTCACACATCGAAGGGATCCCTGCGCGCCGGGCGAGCACTTCGATGGTCGTCGCGGCCGATCCGGATCACTCGGGCGAAGCGCGTGCCGGCCGCGCGGCGAACGGGCATCGAGCCGCCCGACCGCAGCGGGTCGAGGCCGTGCCGCGAATCGAAGGTGGCGCGGCTCGCGCCGCCGTCTGCGGCTCAGCCGGCGAAATTCTCCGGGTAGCCGGCGAGCGCCGGCTTGAGCAGCAGGTCTTCTTTCAGCACGTGATCGAGCAGCCACGAACGAAGCAGCTCGATCAGCCGGTCGATCTCGTCTTTCGGCGCCGCACCCGTCGGAACCGCCTCGATCGCCGCGCGAATGTCCACCAGCCGCGCGGTCAAATCGCGATGCGACCGGCGGTGCTCCTCGTACGCCGGGTAGCGGATCGCGCGCATCAACCGCTCCTCGCGGTCGAAGTGATCGTGCGTGTAGATGACGAGCTGGTCGAGCGCCGTGGCCAGCGCGTCGCGTTCAGCCGCGGTCCGCAGCGCCAGCTCGACCGTGTTGATCAGCGCGATCAGATAGCGATGATCGCCGTCGATCAGCGCGTTGCCGAGGCTCATCTGCGGGCGCCACAGAATGGTCATGCCGACGGCTCCGGCAAGCGGCCGCGCGGGACCGCTACTCGAACCCCTGTCGGACCATCGCGCGCCGCACGAACGCGATCTGTGTGGCGAGCGGCAGGTTCTTCGGGCACACGTCGTGGCACGCGAGCAGCGACATGCAGCCGAACACGCCGTCGTCGTCGCCGACGAGTTCGTAGTAGTCGGCATCCGTGCGCGCGTCGCGCGGATCCAGCCGGAAGCGCGCGATCTTGTTCAGCCCGATCGCGCCGACGAAGTCCTCGCGCATGCGCGCGGTGCCGCACGCGGCGACACAGCAGCCGCATTCGATGCAGCGGTCCAGCTCGTAGATCTTCTCGGCGAGGTCCGGATCCATCCGTTCCTCGATCCGCGTCAGGTCGATCTCGCGCTGCTTGGCGTGCACCCACGTCTGCAGCCGCTCGCTCATCGCGCGCATCCACTTGCCGGTGTTGACCGACAGGTCGCCGATCAGCTCGAAGTACGGCAGCGGCGCGAGCGTGATCTCGGCGCCGAGGTTCTTGGTCAGCGTCCGGCACGCGAGCCCCGGACGCCCGTCGATCAGCATCGCGCACGAGCCGCAGATGCCGGCGCGGCAGACGAAGTCGAACTGCAGCGACGGGTCCTGCTTGTCGCGGATCTCGTTCAACGCGATGAACAGCGTCATGCCGTCGGCTTCTTCGAGTTCGTAGGCCTGCATGCGCGGCACGTCGCCCGGCTTCTGCGGGTTGAACCGCAGCACGCTGATGCGGATGCGCCGGTGCGCGTTGTCGCCGTTGGCCGCGGCGCCGGCCGGGCGCGCGAGCCGCGATGTGTCGATGACGGCCTGATGCGTTTTCGTATCCATCACGCGACCTTCTGCGCGGGCGCCGCCGCGAAGGGTTCGTCGATGCGCTCGTTGCGGCCGCGCAGCCGCTCCGGCAGCAGGTGTTCGAACGGCAACAGCGCGGCCTGCCGCGCGAAGCGGTCGTCCGCGTACTTCGTCTTGATGGCCTCGACCTCGGCGAGCCGCGCCGCGGTGTCGGGGTGGTCGATGTAGTCCTTCGCGCCGTAACCGCGCCAGCCCGGCGGAAGTTCCATTTTCTTCACGTCGAGCGGCTCGTACGCCAGCGTGGGCAGCGTGTCGGTCTCGCTCTTCCAGGTCGCCAGCGTGCGCTTGAGCCACTCGGCGTCGTTGCGGCGCGGGTAGTCGTGGCGGAAGTGCGCGCCGCGGCTCTCGGTGCGCGCGAGCGCGCCGTACGCGATCGTCAACGCGAGCTTGATCATCTTCTGCGTGCGGTACGCGGTCACCAGTTCGGGATTCGCGCCCGACGCCTTGTACGGCACGCCGATCGAGCGGCTGCGAACGAGCAGCCGCTGCAGCCCGTCGACCGCCTGCTGCAGGTTCTCGCCGGTGCGGAAAATGCCGACCTTCTCGGTCATCAGCGACTGCATCTCGGCCTTCAGCACCGACGCGCTTTCGCTGCCTCTGCCGCTCAGCAGGGCGTCGAGCTTCGCCTGCTCGCGCTCGACCGCGTCGCGCACGAGGCCGAGCGGGATCGCGAGATCCTCGCGGTCGCAGAAGTCGGAGATGAACTCGCCGACGATCATGCCGGCGACGACCGTCTCGGCGACCGAGTTGCCGCCGAGCCGGTTGAACCCGTGCATGTCCCAGCACGCCGCTTCGCCGGCGGCGAACAGGCCCTTCAGCGTCGGGCTCTCGCCGGTGGGCTTGGTGCGAACGCCGCCCATCGTGTAGTGCTGCGCCGGCCGCACCGGGATCATGTCGCGCACCGGGTCGATGCCGAGGAAGTAATGGCAGATGTCGTAGACCTCGCGCAGGTTGTGCTTGATGTGATGCTCGCCGAGCAGCGTGATATCGAGCCACAGGTGGTCGCCGAAGCGCGACTTGACCCCCTTGCCCTTCGCGATGTGCTCTTCCATGCGGCGGCTGACGACGTCGCGCGAAGCGAGCTCTTTCTTCTCGGGCTCGTAGTCGGGCATGAAGCGGTGCCCGTCGGCGTCCTTCAGCAGGCCGCCGTCGCCGCGGCACCCTTCGGTGACGAGGATGCCCGCGGGAACGATCGCGGTCGGATGGAACTGAACCGCCTCCATGTTGCCGAGCGCGGCCACGCCGGTCTCCAGCGCGAGCGCGTGGCCGATGCCTTCGCAGATCACCGCGTTGGTCGTCACCCGATACAGCCGTCCGGCGCCGCCGGTCGCGATCGCGGTCGCCTTGGCCACGTAGGCGGATAGCTCGCCGGTGATCAGGTCGCGAACGACCGCGCCGTAGCAGCGGCTGCCGTCGTGGATCAGCGCGAGCGCCTCGGCGCGCTCGTGCACGGGGATGCCGTTGCCGATCGCCTGGTCGCCGACCGCCTGCAGCATCGCGTGGCCGGTGCCGTCGGAGACGTAGCAGGTGCGCCACTTCTTGGTGCCGCCGAAGTCGCGCTGCGCGAGCAGCCCGTGCGCTTCGTCGCGTTCGGTGATCGTGACCTTCTGGCCGTTGATGATGACCGTGCGGTCGCCCTTGCGGATCCGGCTCCACGGCACGCCCCACGCGGCCAGCTCGCGCACCGCCTTCGGCGCGGTGTTGACGAACATGCGGACGACTTCCTGGTCGGCGCCCCAGTCCGAGCCGCGTACCGTGTCCTCGAAGTGCACGTCCTCGTTGTCGCCCTGCCCCTTGATCACATTGCCGAGCGAGGCCTGCATTCCGCCCTGCGCGGCCTTGCTGTGCGAGCGCTTGGGCGGAACCAGCGACAGCACGAGCGCGTCGTGCCCGCGCCGCTTGGCGGCGACGGCCAGCCGCAGCCCGGCGAGTCCGCCGCCGATCACGAGCACATCGGTGTAGTTCACTTTCATTTGGGCGCCTGCTGCCACGTGGGCACGTAGGGTTGTCCGGCCTGCGCGCGATGCTCGTAGCCGATCTTCATGTAGGCGGCGAGCGTGGCGAGCCCGAGCACGAGGAAGAATGCGGTCAGCGCCCACTTGGCGCGCTGCAGCCTGCGCCGCCCCTGCGTCGGATCGGCGCCCTGCAGCCAGCCCCACTTGACCGCGAGCCGGTACAGGCCGATGCCGGCGTGCAGCTCGACCGCGAACAGCATCACCAGATAAAGCGGCCACCAGCGGCCGGTCCACACGCGGTCGGCGGATTCGTACGGCCCGATCATCGCCGGGTGCATCAGCATCTGATACAGATGCACCGAGGCCATGAAGAACAGCATGAAGCCGGTGATCACCTGGATCCACCACAGCGTCGTGTCGCCGTGGCCCAGCATCGCGCGATGCGCCGCGAAGGTGCGCCACTGCCGGTAGTTGGCCGGGAACTTGCGCATCGCGAGGAAAGCGTGCAGCACGACGAGCACCAGCACGCCCGCGACGATCACCGAAACGATGCCCGGGTATGGTCGCCCGAAAAAGAAGTACCCCTCGAACGCTCTCGCGACCATCCACATGAAGTCGTTGCTGACGAGGATCGACGCGACGAAGAACATGTGGCCCCACATGAACAGGCCGAGCACGAGACCGCTCGCGCTCTGCGCGAAATCCATGCGCGCCGGCCAGCGGCTCTTGCGCGCGCGATCGGCGAGGCCTACACCGACCGCGAGATCGACTCGGGTATTCATCGTTTGGGTCCGTCCGCTCGTGCCGCCGCAACGCCGCGCAGTGTCGCCCGTGCGATTTCCGCGGACTTGACAGTCGTCAAGTCGATCCGGATCGCGCCTCCATTTTTTGTTGCGCAATGCGACACACGTCACGCATTCCGGACTGCTTGATCGCGGTCAACGGAGCTTCGCTGCTGGATGCGAGCATCCGCTTCGCGGTCGCCGCGAACGCAGCGCATGTCGATGGCGGCCCGCTCGATCCTTCGACGGACGCACGCCATGTATCGGATCCTCAGGCGCGAAGCTTTTTCCGACACGACCTTCCTGTGGGAGGTGCTCGCGCCGGACGTCGCGCGCGCCGCCGAGCCGGGGCACTTCGTGATGCTTCGGCTGCGCGAAGGCGGCGAACGCATTCCGCTGACCGTCGCCGATTACGACCGCGACCAAGGCACCGTCACGCTGGTGGTCCAGGCGCTCGGCAAGACCACGCTCGAGATGCGGGATCACTACAAGGCGGGCGACACGTTCGCCGATTTCGTCGGTCCGCTCGGGTTGCCGCAGCACGTGAGCCGCGCAGGGCACGTCGTGCTGGTCGGCGGCGGCCTCGGCGTGGCGCCCGTGTATCCGCAGCTTCGCGCGTTCAAGGCGGCCGGCAACCGCACGACCGGGATCATCGGGTTCCGCACCAAGGATCTCGTGTTCTGGGAGGACAAGTTCCGCGCGCACTGCGACGACCTGATCGTCTGCACCGACGACGGCAGCTACGGCAAGCCGGGCTTCGTCACCGCGGCGTTGAAGGAAGTGCTCGAACGCGACAAGCCGGATCTGGTGATCGCGATCGGGCCGCTGCCGATGATGAACGCGTGCGCGGAGACCACGCGGCCGTTCGGCGTCAAGACGATGGTGTCGCTGAACTCGATCATGGTCGACGGCACCGGCATGTGCGGTTCGTGCCGCGTGACGGTGGGCAACGAGATCAAGTTCGCGTGCGTCGACGGCCCCGACTTCGACGGCCACCAGGTCGACTTCAAGGAGCTGATGCTGCGGCAGAAGCGGTTCAAGGACGAGGAAGCCGCGGCCAACACCGATTACGCGCACGTGTGCCAGGTCGAGAAGATCCTGTTCGAGCAGGGCAAGACCAACTACAAGAAATACAAGGACGTCGCCCCGCACGCGACCAAGATGCCCGAGCGCGACCCGCTCGAGCGCTCACGCAACTTCAAGGAAGTCAACCTCGGCTATTCGATGGCCGACGCGCTCGCCGAGGCCGAGCGCTGCATCATGTGCAGCAAGCCAGCGTGCATCGAAGGCTGCCCGGTGTCGATCGACATCCCGCGCTTCATCAAGCACCTGCTGGTGCGCGATCTGGAAGGCGCGCTGGCGGTGATCAACGAATCGAACCTGCTGCCTTCGATCTGCGGGCGCGTGTGCCCGCAGGAATCGCAATGCGAGGCGCAGTGCATCGTCGGGCGCAAGCTCGAACCCGTCGCGATCGGCCGGCTCGAGCGCTTCGTCGGCGACAACGCGAAGCCGCGCAGGGCCGAGCCGCCGCGCTTCGAGAAGAAGCTGGGCCGGGTCGCGGTGGTCGGGTCGGGGCCGTCGGGGCTCGCGGTCGCCGCCGACCTGGTCCGCTACGGCTGCGAAGTCACGGTCTACGAGGCGCTGCACGTCGTCGGCGGCGTGCTCCAGTACGGAATCCCGTCGTTCCGGCTGCCGCGCGAGATCATCGCGCGCGAGGTCGACGCGCTGAAAGCGCTCGGCGTGAGGTTCGAGACCAACAAGGTGATCGGCAAGACCTTCTCGATCCCGCAACTGCTCGGCGAGATGGGCTTCGACGCGGTGTTCGTCGGCGCGGGCGCCGGCGCGCCGGCGTTTCTCGGGATTCCCGGCGAGTTCGCGGGGCAGGTGTACTCGGCGAACGAGTTCCTCACGCGCGTGAACCTGATGGGCGGCGACAAGTTCCCGTATCTGGACACGCCGATCAAGCTCGGCAAGAGCGTCGTCGTGATCGGCGCGGGCAACACGGCGATGGACTGCCTGCGCGTGGCCAAACGGCTCGGCGCGCCGACCGTCCGCTGCGTGTATCGCCGCTCCGAGGCCGAGGCGCCGGCGCGGGTCGAGGAACTGCGGCACGCCAAGGAGGAAGGCATCGAGTTCTTCTTCCTGCACGGGCCGGTCGAGATCCTCACCGACGCCGAAGGCAACGTCCGCGGCATGAAGGTGCAGAAGATGGCGCTCGGAGAGCCCGACGACAAAGGTCGCCGCAAGCCGGTTCCGCTGGACGAGTTCGTCGAGCTCGAGTGCGACACGGTCATTTACGCGCTCGGCACCAAGGCCAACCCGATCGTCACCAAGTCCACGCCGGGGCTCGAACTGAACAAGTGGGGCTACATCGTCGCCGACGAATTCACGCAGGCGACGAGCGTGCCGGGCGTCTTCGCCGGCGGCGACATCGTCACGGGCGGCGCGACCGTGATCCTGGCGATGGGCGCGGGCCGCCGCGCCGCGCGGGCGATCGGCGCCTACCTGGCAGGCGGCAAGTCCAAGTGGCCGATCACGCGCGAGGACGCGATGGCCTTCGTTCCGCCGGTCCCCGTTGCAGCCGAGGCTCAGGGATGAGAAGGCGTTTGCACCACCGAGACACAGAGAACACAGAGGAAAAACCGATCATGTGTTCGGTCGAAGGCCGTCCGCATCGGGTACGCCGCGCCGGTGATTCGGAAACGCCCGTCTATCTCGGTGGTCTCGGTGTCTCGGTGGTGAATACAGCGCACTTCGCGGACCGAGCGCCCGCCACACAGCTCGCGGCGAGCGCGCGACCGAGCGTGTGGATGGCGCTGCGCCTGCGCGCCTCTTTGGCGAGGACGACACGATGAACGTCTGCCCGCGTTGCCGGCGCCCGATCGAGGGCGACGAACCCTACATCTGCTGCGCCGGTGTGGAACTGCGCTGGCGCTGCACCGAGTGCGGCAAGGTCAGCGAGGGCTTCGCCTTCCCGTACGGGATGTGCCCGCACTGCAAGGGCCGGCTCGAGCTGCTCGAGCGCGGGCCGGTCGAAGATGCGCGCGCGCTCGACGCGGTCCGCAAGGCCTTCGAGATCGAACTGGGCGGACTCGCCTACTACGAGCGCGCCGCGCGCGAAGCGGCGGACCCGGTGCTGCGCGAGCTGTTCGGCCGCCTGGCGGCGATGGAGCGCGAGCACATGGCGACGCTGTCGAAGCGTTACCACGCGGACCTGCCGCCGCCCGCGGCCGACTTCCAGCTCGACCGCGCGGCGATCTTCGCCGGCGTCGACCGCCGGCCCGAGGATCCGGCCAACCTGTTCCGAATCGCGATCGCGTTCGAGCAGCGCGCGGTCGATTTCTTCACGCGCGAAGCCGACGCCGCGCCCGCAGGGTCGGTCGAGCGCGAGCTGTACAAGGAGCTCGCCGCCGAGGAGCGCGAACACGTCGCGCTGCTGACGACCGAGTTCCGGCGCTGGGAGGCCGGCAAGGCCGGAATCCTGTAACCCCTGGCCCGGATACTTCACGAGGTCGCCCCGGTATGCGTAACTTGCTTCTCGGTGAATCGGCACTTTCGGCCCGCGGACTTTCGATCCACTTCGTACCGTCGGGGCTGCGCGGGTTCGCGCGGCGCCCGCGGGCGGAGGCAGGGTTGCGCGAAGCATTGCTTCGCGCCGCTGGAGCCGGTCGCGCCTGCGAGCGCGACCGTGGAACGCGGGCTTGGCCGCGAGTGCTCGTGAAGGCCACTCGGCCTTCGACTGCCCCCCTCTCGCGCAATCCGCATCCCGCATGCATCCGCGCAACTGCCGCGTCCCCCGTGAATCATCCGGACTGACCTTCACACCATGACCGAACGCTCGCACGTGCTCGACGGCAACGAAGCGGCCGCACGCATCGCCCACCTGACGAGCGAGGTGATCGCGATTTATCCGATCACCCCGTCGTCGCCGATGGGCGAGCTGGCCGACGCGTGGTCGGCCGCCGGGCAGAAGAACATCTGGGGCAGCGTGCCGCAGGTCATCGAGATGCAGAGCGAGGCGGGCGCGGCGGGCACCGTGCACGGCGCGCTGCAGACCGGCGCGCTGACGACGACCTTCACGTCGTCGCAGGGCCTGCTGCTGAAGCTGCCGAACATGTTCAAGATCGCCGGCGAACTGACGCCCGCGGTGTTCCACATCGCCGCGCGAACGATCGCGACGCACGCGCTGTCGATCTTCGGCGACCATTCCGACGTGATGGCCGCGCGGACGACCGGCTTCGCGCTGCTCGCCTCGGCGAGCGTGCAGGAGGCGCAGGACCTGGCGATGATCGCGCACATGTCGACGCTGAAGGCGCGCGTGCCTTTCCTGCACTTCTTCGACGGCTTCCGCACCAGCCACGAGGTCAACAAGATCGACCTGCTGTTCGAGGAGGACGTCCGCGAGCTGATCGACGAGGAGCTCGTCCGCGCGCATCGCGCGCGCGCGCTGAACCCGGACAACCCGGTGATCCGCGGCACCGCGCAGAACCCCGACGTGTTCTTCCAGGCGCGCGAGGCGTGCAATCCGTTCTATGCGGCCGTGCCGGGCATCGTTCGCGAGTCGATGGCGCGCTTTGCGAACCTGACCGGGCGCCGCTACGGGCTGTTCGACTACACGGGCGCGGCCGACGCCGAGCGCGTGCTGGTGCAGATGGGTTCGGGCACCGGCGCGTCGCGCGAGGCCGTCGAGCGGCTCGCCGCCGCCGGCGAGAAGGTCGGCCTCGTCACCGTCCGCCTGTACCGGCCGTTCGACGTGCGCGCTTTCGTCGAGGCGCTGCCGAAGACCGTCCGCGCGATCGCCGCGCTCGACCGCACCAAGGAGCCCGGCGCGATCGGCGAGCCGCTGTATCAGGACGTGGTCACCGCGCTCGCCGAAGGCTGGCCGAGCGACATGCCGCTGCCGCGCGTGATCGGCGGCCGCTACGGGCTGTCGTCCAAGGAGTACACGCCGGCGATGGCCAAGGCCGCGCTCGACGAGCTGAAGCAGCCGCAGCCGAAACGGCACTTCACGGTCGGCATCGTCGACGACGTGACGCGGCTGTCGCTCAAGTGGGACGCGGACTTCGACGCCGAGGCCGAAGGCGTGACCTGCGCGGTGTTCTACGGGCTCGGCGCCGACGGCACGGTCGGCGCGACCAAGAACACCGTGAAGATCATCGGCGAGAACACGCCGCTGCACGCGCAGGGCTACTTCGTCTACGACAGCAAGAAGTCCGGCGCGATCACCGTGTCGCACCTGCGCTTCGGACCGAAGCCGATCCAGTCGACGTACCTGATCCGCCAGGCGGATTTCGTCGCGTGCCACCAGTTCGAGTTCATGGAGAAGCTCGACGTGCTGGCGCTCGCGCGCCCCGGCGCGACCTTCCTGCTGAACAGCCCCTACGGGCCCGAGGAGGTGTGGGACAAGCTGCCGCGCGAGGCGCAGCAGTCGATCCTCGACAAGAAGCTGCGCTTTTTCGTTGTCGATGCGATCGGCGTGGCCAAACAGGCGGGGCTCGCCGGCCGCATCAACACCGTGACGCAGGCGTGTTTCTTCGCGATCTCGGGCGTGCTGCCGCGCGAGGAAGCGATCGCGAAGATCAAGGACGCGATCCGCAGGACCTACGGCAAGCGCGGCGAGACGGTGCTCAACCGCAACTTCGCCGCGGTCGACGCGTCGCTCGCGGCGCTGCGCGAAGTCAGGGTACCCGCGCGCGCCGACTCGAAGTTCTCGCGCCGGCCCGTCGTTCCCCGCACCGCGCCCGATTTCGTCCAGCGCGTCACCGCGATGATGCTCGACGGCAAGGGCGACCTGCTGCCGGTGTCCGCGCTTCCGGTCGACGGCACGTTCCCGACCGCGACGACGCAGTGGGAGAAACGCAGCATCGCGCACGAGATTCCGATCTGGGACGAGACGATCTGCACGCAGTGCGCGATCTGCCCGCTCGTGTGCCCGCACGCGGCGATCCGCCAGACCGTGCTCACGCCCGACGACATGAAACGCGCGCCGTCGACCTTCAAGGCGGTGCCGTGGTCGCGCAAGGACGGCAGCGGGCTCGAGGGCATGCTCTACAGCCTGCAGGTCGCCCCCGACGACTGCACCGGCTGCGGCATCTGCGTCGACGTGTGTCCGACGCGCAGCAAGCAGGTCGTCAAGCACAAGGCGATCAACATGCGGCCCAAGCTCGCGCACCTCGAGGCCGAGCGCGCGAACTACGAATTCTTCCTGAGCCTGCCCGAGGTGCGGCCGCCGCTCGACCGGATCGACCCGCTGCGCGGATCGCAGCTACGCCGCCCGCTGTTCGAGTACTCGGGCGCGTGCGCCGGCTGCGGCGAGACGCCGTATCTGAAGCTGATCTCGCAGCTTTACGGCGACCATCTGGTGATCGCCAACGCGACCGGCTGCTCGTCGATCTACGGCGGCAACCTGCCGACGACGCCGTGGGCCAAGAACGCCGAAGGTCAGGGACCGGCCTGGGCCAACAGCCTGTTCGAGGACAACGCCGAGTTCGGTCTGGGCATGCGGCTGGCGATCGACGCGCAGCGCGATCTGGCGCAACTGCTGGTGCGCGAGCTGCGCGCGGAAATCGGCGAGGCGCTCGCCGACGAACTGCTCAGCGCGCCGCAGGGCAGCGACGAAGAGATCCGCGCGCAGCGCGAACGCGTTGCGCGGCTCAAAGCCATCCTTAGCAAGCTGCGCTTTCCCGAGGCCGCGCGGCTCGCCGCCATCGCCGACAACCTCGTCGAGCGCAGCGTGTGGATCGTCGGCGGCGACGGCTGGGCGTACGACATCGGCTACGGCGGGCTCGACCACGTGCTCGCCAGCGGCAGGAACGTCAACATCCTGGTCCTCGACACCGAGGTCTACAGCAACACCGGCGGCCAGGCGTCCAAAGCCACGCCGCGCGGCGCGGTCGCGAAGTTCGCGGCGGCCGGCAAGACGGTCGGCAAGAAAGACCTCGGCATGATCGCGATGGCGTACGGCAACGTCTACGTCGCGCAGGTCGCGATGGGGGCGAACCCGGTGCACACGGTGCGCACTTTCCAGGAAGCGGCCTCGTGGCCGGGGCCGTCGCTGATCATCGCGTACAGCCACTGCATCGCGCACGGCATCGACATGACCACCGGCATGAGCCACCAGCGCGATGCGGTCAAGAGCGGGTATCTGACGCTGTATCACTACGACCCGCGGCTCGCGATGGGCGGCAGCGACCAGCCGCTGAAACTCGACTCGCGCAAGCCGACGATCCCGCTCGAGCAGTTCACGATGAAGGAAGGCCGCTTCGCGATGCTCGCGCAGGTCGATCCGGTGCGCGCGAAGCAGCTCGCGCGCGCCGCGCAGGCCGAGGCCGACGCGCGCTGGCAACTGTACGAGCAGATCGCCGGCGTGCATCGCGTCGTCGCCGACGCCGCCGCTGCGGCCGCGGCGCCGCCCGCCGCGGCGGCCGCCGTCCTGACCGAGTCGGCCGTCGCACCTGCCCAAGGGGCCGAGTCATGAACGTCGATCTGCGCACGTCGTATCTGGGACTGGCGCTCGCGCACCCGGTCGTCGCGTCGGCGTCGCCGCTGACCGGCTCGATCGACAGCCTGAAGCGGCTGCAGGACGCAGGCATCGCCGCGGCCGTGCTGCCTTCGCTGTTCGAGGAACAGATCGAGCACGAGGAGATGGCCACGCACGACCTGATGCTGTACGGCGCCGAGGTCTCGCCGGAGGCGCGCGGCTTCTTTCCCGAGCCGCAGCACTACCGCACCGGACCCGACCAGTATCTGAAGCTGATCGAGGACGCCAAGCGCGCGCTGTCGGTGCCGGTGATCGCGAGCCTGAACGGCCACACGCCGGGCGGCTGGACCGGAATCGCCAAGCGCTTCGAGCAGGCCGGCGCCGACGCGATCGAGCTGAACGTGTACTTCCTCGCCGCCGACCCCGGCGACACGAGCGCCGCGGTCGAGGCGCGTTACGTCGAGCTGGTCGAATCGGTGACGCGGCAGGTGTCGATCCCGGTCGCCGTCAAGGTGTCGCCGTACTTCAGCGCGATGGCCAACATGGCGGCGCGTCTGGCGCGCGCCGGCGCGCGCGGGCTCGTGCTGTTCAACCGCTTCCTGCAGCCCGACATCGTGCTCGACGAGCTGGCGGTCGCGCCGCACCTGACGCTGTCGACCTCCGACGAGCTGCGGCTCGCGCTGCGCTGGATCGCGATCCTGCGCGGCCGGATCGACGCGAGCCTCGCCGCGACCGGCGGCGCGCACACGGCCGAGGACGTGCTGAAGCTCCTGCTCGCCGGCGCCGATTGCGTGATGGTCGCGAGCTGCCTGCTGCGCAACGGTCCCGCGCACGTCGGCAAGCTTGTTCGCGGCGTGCAGGCGTGGATGGCCGAGCGCGAGTACGAATCGGTCGCCCAGATGAAAGGCTCGCTGTCGCAGCAATCGTGCCCCGATCCCGACGCTTTCGAGCGCGCGAACTACATGAAGGCGCTCACTTCGTACACCAGCGCGTTCGCCTAGAGCCGCGCGCACGACCCACAGGAGACCACCATGGCATTGATGATCACCGACGACTGCACGGCGTGCGACGCCTGCGTGGAACCGTGCCCGAACCAGGCGATCTCGCCGGGTTCGCCGATCTACGTGATCGATCCGGACAAGTGCACCGAGTGCGTCGGCGCGCACGACACGCCGCAGTGCGTCGACGTGTGCCCCGCCGACTGCATCGTCCCGGATCCGAACCACAAGGAATCGCGCGAGGAGCTGCTGGCGAAGTATCAGCGCCTGCACGGCTGAGACGCCGCGACGGCGCGCGCGATGCAGCGCCGAACGGCCCTTCGATGCATCCGGTCTTGCAGTCGACTCAAATCAGCAAGAGCCCAACAACTGCCGCGGCCGTCTGCGGCGATTGACGATGGTCAACGTGGCCGACTGCCGCAACGCCTACGGTAGCGCCCTGAGAAAACCGCGCGCGACGAACCATCGCGCGACGCGAACGGAAACCACGGCGATAAACGACGAGCGACCCATGTCCGACCGGCACAGCACAGGGGGGTCCGAGGCGCCTCACGCAGTCCCGGTGCCGCGCGCGAGCGCGGCACCGGCGCGGAGGACGCGATGAGCCCGTATGCCGTCTTTCTGCTGTACCTGCTCGCGATCCTCGGCTTCGTCGGCTTCACGCTGCTGCTGAACCGGCTGCTCGGCCCGCAGCCCGCGCCGACCGCGGTCAAGCTCGAACCGTTCGAGTGCGGCGCCACCATGATCGACCCGACCAACGTCAAGGCGGTGCCGATCAAGTACTACGCGGTGGCGATCGTCTTCATCCTGTTCGATCTGGAGACCGTGTTCCTGTTCATCTGGGCGCTCGGCGCGCAGCCGCTGACCGGATTCATGCTGATCACGTTCTTCATCTTCGTGTTCCTGCTCGTGCTGATCCTGCTGTACGTGTATCGCGCGAGACTGCTCGAGGCGGTCACCCAATGAAGATGGACCGCAAGACGATTCCGATCGCGCATGAGAAGAGCGGCGCGTTCGAGTTCATTTCGACGAAGAAGGACGAGCTGATCGGCTGGGCGCGCAAGTTCTCGCTGTTCCCGTATCCGTTCGTCACCGCGTGCTGCGCGATGGAGTTCATGGCCGTCAGCGGCACGCCGTACGACACCGACCGCTTCGGCGCGGCGCTGCCGCGCTTCTCGCCGCGGCAATCGGACCTGCTGATGGTCGTCGGAACGATCACGCACAAGCAGGCGCCGATCCTGCTGAAGGTCTGGGAACAGATGTGCGAACCCAAATGGGTGCTCGCCTTCGGCGCGTGCGCGACGAGCGGCGGCTTCTACCAGAACTACGCGGCGCTGCCCGGCATCGACAAGATCATCCCGGTCGATGTCTACGTCCCGGGCTGCCCGCCGCGTCCCGAGATGGTGATCGACGGGATCATGCAGCTGCAGGACAAGATCGCGCGCCAGCGCCATCCGATCCTGACGAAGGACTTCTGATGGCCGGCGCGCATCCGTTCGACCGCGTCCGGCCCGCGCTGGCGCCGCTGGCGCGCGAGACCTCGATCGCGCACGGCGTGCTCGTGTTCGCGATCGAGCCGGCGAATCTGCTCGCGCTGGTGCGGCGGCTGAAGGACGAGTTCGGCTTCGACCTGTTTCTCGACGTGACCGCCGTCGACTGGCTGGGGCAGACCCCGCGCTTCGAGGTCGTCTGGCACTTCTATTCGACGCAGCACAAGGTGCGCGTTCGCGTGAAGACGCGCGTGGCCGAAGCGGACCCGACGGTCGACTCGCTGGTCGCGCTGTACGGGTCGGCGCGCTTCATGGAGCGCGAGTGCCACGAGATGTACGGAATCGCCTTCCGCGGCAATGCCGACCTGCGTCCGATCCTGCTCTACGAGGGCTTCGTCGGCCATCCGCTGCGCAAGGACTACCCGAAGCAGCACGAGCAGCCGCTGGTGCCTTATCGGGCGGCGGAGTGACGCGGTGGACATGAAGCTCCCCAACCCGATCCGCCCGGCGTTCACGACGCCGCAGCGCGACGACACGGTCATCGTCAACATCGGGCCGTCGCACCCGGCCACGCACGGAACGATCCAGATCGTGACCGAGCTCGACGGCGAGCGGGTCGTGCGCGTCGACGTCCACTGCGGCTATCTGCATCGCGGGTTCGAGAAGGAGTGCGAGGACCACACCTGGCACAACCTGATCCCGTACGTCGACCGGCTGAACTACTGCTCGGGGCTGATCAACGACTTCGCCTACTGCGACGCGGTCGAGACGCTGATGGGCGTCGAGATCACGCGCCGCTGCAAGCTGCTGCGGACGCTGCTCGCGGAGTACTCGCGCGTCGCCGATCACCTGACCTGCGTCGCTGCGGCGCTGATGGAACTGGGCGCGATGACCGCATTCCTGTACCTGGTCACGATCCGCGACGCCATCTACGAGCACCTGGCCGACCTGACCGGCGCGCGCGTGACGTATTCGTACGGCCGCATCGGCGGGCTCGCGCGCGATCTGCCCGACGGCTGGCTCGAGCGGCTCGAACAGATCCTCGGCCAGTTCGACGAGTTCGTCGGCCGCGTCCACGGGCTGATGGACCGCAACCGAATCTTCATCGAGCGGATGCGCGACGTCGGCGTGATCTCGACGGCGGATGCGATCAACTGGGGCTACACGGGCCCGATCCTGCGCTCGACGGGCGTGCCGCGCGACCTGCGCAAGGACACGCCTTACCTCGCGTACGCCGAGCTCGACTTCGACGTGCCGGTCGGAATCAAGGGCGACAACTACGACCGCTACTACGTGCGCATGCGCGAGATGGACGAGTCGATCTACATGATCCGCCAGCTGATCGACCTGCTGCGCGAGACCGAAGGCCAGCCGATTTGCGTCGACGACCGCCGCTGCACGCTGCCGCCCAAGCAGCTCGTCTACCGCGAGATCGAATCGCTGATCAACCACTTCAAGCTGATCATGGAAGGGCCGCGCGTTCCGGCCGGCGACTGCTACGTCGCGCACGAGGCCGCCAACGGCGAGCTCGGCTTCTACATCGTCAGCGACGGCAGCGGAACGCCGTACAAGGTGCACGTGCGCTCGCCGAGCTTCGTGCACATGGGCGGCGCACACCGGATGCTCGAGGGCTACCAGCTCGCCGACATCGTGCCGACCTTCGGCTCGATCAACATGATCGGCGGGGAGTGCGACCGATGACGACGCTGGTCGCCACGCCGATCCCGAACAAGACCGGCTCGATGCGGCACCTGCTGCCCGAGTTCGAGCGGATGAAGGCGCGTTTCCCCGCGGGGTTCGAATCGTCGCTGACGCTGCCGTGCCTGCGCCGGATCCAGGAGGAGCGCGGCTACGTCGCCGACGAGGACATCGACCTGCTCGTCGAGTACCTGGGCGTGCCGCGCATCCAGATCGAGGAGGTGCTGAGCTTCTACACGCAGTTCCGCCGCAAGCCGATCGGCCGCTGGCACCTGCAGGCGTGCCGCAACGTGTCGTGCTCGATGCGCGGAGCCGAGCGGCTGATCGACCTGCTCCAGAAAAAGCTCGGCATCCGCGCCGGACAGACAACGCCCGACGGCCGCTTCACGCTGTCGACCGTCGAATGCCTCGGCTCGTGCGGCACCGCGCCGGTCGTGATGGTCAACGACGCGTACCACGAGAACATCGACGCGGCGAAGCTCGACGCGCTGCTGGAGCGGCTGACATGACCGGCGCCAAAGTCATCATGAGCTTCCCGGTCACGCCGACCTCGCATCGGCTCGCCGAGTACGAGGCGCGCGGCGGCTACGCCACGCTGCGCAAGGTGCTCGGGCAGATGAGGCCCGAGGACGTGACCAAGGAAGTCACCGCGTCGGGCCTGCTCGGCCACGGCGGCGCCGCGTTCCCGGTCGGCCGCAAGTGGCAGGTCGTCCATCTGAACGACGGCCAGCCGCACTACCTGTGCGCGAACGCCGACGAGGGGGAACCCGGAACCTTCAAGGACCGCTGGATCCTGGAGAACGCGCCGCACCTGTTGCTCGAGTCGATGCTGATCGCCTCCTACGCGCTGCAGGTGAGGAACGCCTTCGTCTACATCCGCGGCGAATTCGATCTGCCGTACCGGCGGCTCGCGGCGGCGGTCGAGGAGGCCTACGCGGCCGGCTATTTCGGCAGCCGCATCCTCGGCACCGACTTCTCGTGCGACGTGGTCGTGTATCGCGGCGCGGGTTCGTATGTCTGCGGCGAGGCGTCGGCGCTGATCACTTCGATCGAAGGCAAGAAGGGCTACCCGCGCAACCGCCCGCCGCGGCTGACGGTGCGCGGGCTGTACCAGCGGCCCACCGTCGTCAACAACGTCGAGACGCTCGCCAACATCACCGGCATCCTGCGCGACGGCGCCGAAGCGTTCAGGAAGATCGGCACGCCGAAGAGTCCCGGCACGCAGCTCGTTTCGATCTCCGGCCACATCGCGAAGCCCGGCGTCTACGAAGTCGAGTACGGCTACCCGGTCGAGAAGTTCCTGTTCGATGACTGCGGCGGGATGCTCGGCGGCAAGCCGCTGAAGTGCATCGTCCCCGGCGGCATCTCGACCAAGGTGCTGACGCGCGCGGACATCGCGGGCCTCACCTACGACCACAAGGCGTTCGAGGCGCGCGGCTCGCAGATCGGCTCGGGCGGAATGATCGCGATCGCCGAAGGCACCTGCATGGTCAGGCTGCTGCAGGTGATGCTGCGCTTCTATCACCACGAATCCTGCGGCCAGTGCACGCCGTGCCGCGAAGGGATGGGCTGGCTGCACCGGACGATCGACCGCATCGTCGCCGGGCAGGGGCGCGCCGGGGACATCGACACGCTGGTGCGCGTGTCCGAGGCCAACGACGGCACGACGATCTGCGGCATGGGCGACGCGGCGGGCTACGCGACGGTCGGCATCATCGCCAAGTACCGCGACGAGTTCGAGTACTTCATCGCCAACGGGCGCTCGAAGTTCGACGGCCGGCTCGAGGTCGATCTGGGCCAGGCGGCGGAGGCGGCGTATGCCTGAGTTTTTCGTCAACGGCCAGCCGGTCCGCTTCGAGAAGGGCCAGACGGTGATGCAGGCCGCGCTCGCCGCGGGCTTCTACATCCCGTACTTCTGCTGGCACCCGAACCTTTCGGTCGCCGGCAACTGCCGCATCTGCATGGTCGAGGTCGAAGGCGAAGGCGGCGGCTCGAGCTGGATGGACATCGCCTGCAACATGCCCGTGACCGAGGGCATGCGCGTGCTGACCGACTCCGAGGCCGTCCGCGCGCGGCGCAAGGAGATCCTGCAGTTCATCCTGCTGAACCACCCGGTCGACTGCGGCGTGTGCGACAAGGCCGGCGAGTGCGTGCTGCAGGACTATCACTACGAGTACAACGGCGAACCGTCGGTGTCGAACGTGCCGAAGGTGCACGCGACGAAGTTCCATCCGCTGTCGTCGCGGATCATCCTCGACAACGAGCGCTGCATCGTCTGCTCGCGCTGCGTGCGCTTCACGCGCGAAGTGTCGAAGTCGCACGGGCTCGGCATCCTCGACCGCGGCGACACCTCGCTCGTGCGCGCGACCGGCGACGGGCGCTTCGAGCGCGACCCGTATTCGGACAACGTCATCGACATCTGCCCGGTCGGCGCGCTGCTGTCGCGGCAGTTCCTCTACAAGGCGCGCGTGTGGTACCTCAAGCCCACGCCGTCGGTCTGCCCCGGTTGCAGCCGCGGCTGCGCGATCGACATCTGGCACCGCAAGCCGGAGTGGAAGCTCAACGCGCTCGATCCGAAGCTGAACGCGCGAATCGAGCGAGTGACGCCGCACGCTCCCGCCGCGCCGCGCGGGGGGGATTCGCACGGTGCCGCCACCGAGGACGCCGGCCCCTGGATCTGCAACAAGGCGCGCGACCTCGCGCGGATCCTCGAGCGGCCGCGTGCCGAGCAGGCGATGGTCAAAGGCAAGCCGGTCGAGCTGGCGGTCGCGATCGAAGCCGCGCGCCGGCTGATCGCCGACGCGCGGCGCCCGGTCGCGCTGGTGTCGAGCTGGGGCTCGAACGAGGAGCTCGACGCGTTCAAGGCCGCGCTCGGCGGGCGGGTCGAGTGCTTCGTCAAGATCGACCATCAGCCCGCGCCGGGCGAGGTCGTCGAGGACGACTTCCTGATCCGCGCCGACAAGAACCCGAACACGCGCCACGCGCGCGCGCTGTTCGGCGACCGTGCGCCGCAGCTGGGCGGCGCCGACCTCGTGATCGTGTGGGGCGAAGGCTTCGACTTCGCGCGGCTGCCGCGCGGCGCGAAGGTCGTCTTCCTGAACTCGTATCTCGCGCCCGAGAACGGCCACGCCGACGCGTTCATCCCGATCAGCGTGCAGACCGAGCGCGCCGGCCACTACACCAACTTCGAAGGCGCGGTGCGGCGGTTCGAACGCTGCTTCGCTCGGAAGCCGACCGTCGCCGACGCCGAGCAGGTGTTCGCGCGGATCGGGCAGTCGCTGGTGAGCTTTGCATCGCCATGACGAACGGTTCGCGTCCCCTCACCCCCGCCCCTCTCCCTCAAGCGGAGAGGGGAGGTTCGAGCCGCAGATCGAAATGGATCTGCGGAAGGATCGGTTCGGCATGATCCAGGACCTCGTCGTCTACGCCGTCTACATCGGCTTCGCCATCGGCATGCTGATGACCTTCGGGCTGATCCTGACCTGGGTCGAACGCAAGCAGGGCGCGGTGATGTCGGACCGCATCGGCGCGAACCGCGCGTACGTGCGGATTCCGTTCACGCAGATCAAGCTCGTCTGGTGGGGGCTCTTCCACGGGCTCGCCGACGGCCTGAAGATGCTGGTCAAGGAAGACTTCAGGCCGAAGTCGTACGACTGGTACGCGTACATGGTGGCCCCGTGGGTCGCGTTCACCCCGGTGCTGCTCGTCTTCGCGGTGATTCCGTTCGGCGGCGTGCTGATCCCGGGCGAGCTGATCCCGCCGCTGGCGGGCTGGTTCGGCGACCGGACCTACACGATGCAGATCGCCAAGCTCGACGCGGGGCTGCTGATCGTCTTCGCGTTCGGCGGGCTGACGATCATCGGCTGCATGCTCGCCGGCTGGTCGTCGTCGAACAAGTTCTCGCTGCTGGGTGCGCTGCGCGCCGGCAGCCAGATGATCTCGTACGAGCTGATCCTCGGGCTGACGCTGCTCGGGCTGATCCTGATCTACGGCACCGTCGACCTGGACGACATCGTTCGCCAGCAGTCGGGCGTCGTGCTGGGCTTCCTGCCCGCTTGGGGGATCGTGCTGCAGCCGTTCGCGGCGACGCTGTTCATGGCGGCGGCGATCGCCGAGAACAAGCGCATCCCGTTCGACCTGCCCGAAGCCGAGAGCGAGCTGATCGCCGGCTACTTCACCGAGTACAGCGCGATGAAAATGGGCCTGTTCATGTTCGCCGAGTTCATCGAGATCGCGATCATCGCCGCGCTGTTCACGACGCTGTTTCTCGGCGGCTACAACCTGCCGTACATGCACGACGGCGGCTTCAGCTTCCCGGGCGGCTACGACGTGCCGATGAGCCACGGCGCGGTCGTCGTCACGCAGGTCGTCGTGTTCCTCGCCAAGGTCTTCCTGATGTGCAGCTTCCAGATCCTCGTTCGCTGGTCGCTGCCGCGTTTCCGTTACGACCAGGTGCTGCGCTTCGCGTGGAAGTTCATGTTCCCGCTCGCGCTCGCCAACCTGACGGTGACCGCCGTCGCCGTGTGGCTGCTGCGGATGGTGAACGCATGACGCACAAGCGCTACCGCCGCAAGGCCTACTGGAACCGGCCGACGATGGGCTGGTGGGAGCGGCTGTACCTGCCCGAGATCCTGCGCGGGCTCGGCATCACGAGCTGGGTCTTCCTGCGCAACATGGGCAAGTGGATGACCGGCCGCAAGGGCGCGCTGACGACCTACTACCCCGAGGAACGGCGCAGCGACTACGCCAGGCACAACCGCGGCAAGCACGTGCTGACGCAGCGGCCCGACGGCAGCCCGCAGTGCATCGCCTGCAACATGTGCGCGACGGTCTGCCCGGCGAAGGTGATCGAGATCGAGGCCGCGTTCGACCCGGACGATCCGGCGCACCCGAAGTACCCGTCGCGCTTCGAGATCGACTACTCGCGCTGCATCTTCTGCGGACTGTGCGTCGAGGCCTGCCCCGAGGACGCGATCCGCATGGTCCCCGAAGTGCCGAACCTGCCTTCGGGCCAGCGCATGCGCATGTGGATCGACCGCGAGGAGCTGCTGAACTGGAATCCGCAGCGCGACGTGGCGAAGCCCTATCCGCCGAAAGGTGCGGCATGAGCCTCATCGAAACGCTGCTCGCCAACCTCGACACGCTGCTGCTGTACGTGTTCGCGCTGTGCGCTTTCGTTGGCGCGGCGCTGATGATCGTGCTGCGGCAGCCGATGCGCGTGGCGCTCGCGCTGATCTCGACGATGATCTTCCTGGGCGGCATCTACGGTCTGCTCGGCGTGCACTTCATCGCCGCGTTCCAGGTGCTGATCTACGTCGGCGCGGTGATGGTGTTCATGGTCTACGTGATCATGCTGCTCGACGTGCGCGACCCGGCGGTCAGGCGCCGCTACTCGAAGTTCCTGCTGCCCGGGCTGGCCGCCTTCGTGCTGCTGGTCGGCACGCTGATCTACGCGGCATGGAACGCGCTGCCGGCGGCTTCGCGAACGGCGGGCAGCGAAGGCTTCGGGCTGCAGCTGTTCGCGACGACTTTCCTCAATGCGTACTGGCTGCACTTCGAGCTGACTTCGGTGCTGCTGCTGGCGGCGGTCGTCGCCGCGATCGCGGTGATCCGCGCGGGCGGGAGGCGCGATGGATAAGGTCCAGATCCTGCTCGCGCTGGCGCTCGCGCTGTTCGCGATCGGGCTGCTCGGCGTCACGGTCCGCCGCAATCTGCTCGTGATGCTGATGTGCATGGAGCTCGCGCTCAACGGCGCGAACCTCGCGCTGGTCACCTTTGCGCACCAGATGGGCGAAGCGGTCGGCGCGGTGCTCGTCTTCCTGATCTTCGTCGTCGCCGCGGCGGAGATCGCGATCGCGATCCCGATCGTGCTGCTGCTGGTCCGCCGCAAGCACACGCTCGACCCGGGCGCGTATTCGGATCTGAAGGGGTAGCGATGCGAAGCGCATGCGATCGTCGGGCGTCGCCCCGGGCTCGGCCCGGGGTCCAGTCTCGCAGGCTGCATGATCGGGCCCCGGCCTTCGCCGGGGCGACGAGCGGGTTCGTGCGCCGCAAGACCACCACGGAGCCGCAGCGATGACGCTGACGCTCATCGTTCTTCTCCCGCTCGCCGGGTTCGTCGTGAACGGCCTGCTCGGCAACGCGCTCGGCAAGCGCTTCGTGAGCCTGGTCGGCTGCGGGCTGCCGATCGCGTCGTTCGCGCTCGCGGTGCTCGCCTTCCGCGCGCTCGAAGCCGGCGGCGCGCCGATCGTCGAGACCTTCTACACGTGGGCGGTGGTCGGCAATACGACGTTCGACATCGCCTTCTACTTCGACCGGCTGGCGGCGGTGATGACGCTGATCGTCACCGGGGTCGGATCGGTGATCCACATCTACTCGACCGGCTACATGCACGAGGACCGCAGCTACGCGCGTTTCTTCGCGTACCTGAACCTGTTCCTGTTCTTCATGCTGCTGCTGGTGCTCGGCCGCTCGATGCTCGTGCTGTTCGTCGGCTGGGAGGGTGTGGGCCTGGCGTCGTACCTGCTGATCGGCTTCTGGTACGAGGACCCGGCCAACGCGGCCGCCGGCAAGAAGGCCTTCATCACGAACCGCGTCGGCGATGCCGGCTTCCTGCTCGGCATGTTCCTGCTGTACTTCGCGTTCGGCACGCTCGACATGGACCGCATCAACGCGGCGTTCATGTCCGGCCCGGTCGCGGTGTCGGCGAGCCTCGTCGGCGTGCTGCTGTTCATCGGCGCGTCGGGCAAGTCGGCGCAGATCCCCCTGCACGTGTGGCTGCCCGACGCGATGGCCGGCCCGACGCCGGTGTCCGCGCTGATCCACGCGGCGACGATGGTGACCGCGGGCGTGTACCTCGTCGCGCGGATGTCGGGGCTGTATCTGCACGCGCCCGAGGCGTCCGCGCTGGTCGCGGCGGTCGGTGCGGCGACGGCGTTCTTCGCAGCGACGATCGCGACCGCGCAGAACGACATCAAGAAGGTGCTCGCGTACTCGACCGTGTCGCAGTTGGGGTTCATGTTCGCCGCGCTCGGCGTCGGCGCGTACGGCGTGGCGATCTTCCACGTGTTCACGCATGCGTTCTTCAAGGCGTGCCTGTTCCTCGGCGCGGGCAGCGTGATCCATGCGCTCTCCGGCGAGCAGGACATCCGCAAGATGGGCGGGCTCGCCAGGAAGATCCCGCTGACCTTCGCGACCTTCCTGGTCGCCACCGCGGCGATCGCCGGCATCCCGCCGCTGGCGGGGTTCTTCTCGAAGGACGAGATCCTGTGGTTCACGTTCGCGTCGGCGCGCGGCGGCTCGCCGCTGCTGTGGGCGGTGCTCGCGACGACCGCGCTGCTGACCGCCTTCTACATGTTCAGGCTGCTGTGGCTCGTGTTCCTCGGCCGCTCGCGGGTGGCGCCCGATGTCGCGCATCACGTGCACGAATCGCCGTGGTCGATGACGGGCGTGCTGGTCGTGCTGGCCGTCCTGTCGGCGGTCGGCGGCTTCATCGCCGTGCCGCACTTCCTGGAACCGCTGCTGCCGCTGCCGGCGATCGTCGAGTCGCGGCATCACCTCGAGAAGCCGCTGCTCGTGGTGTCGGTCCTGATCGCCGCCACGGGGATCGCTGCCGCGGCACTGTTCTTCGGCGGCGACGCGAAGCGGGCGGCCGCGGTCGGCGAACGCTTCGCGGGCTTGCGCCGCGTGCTGGCGAACAAGTACTACATCGACGAGCTGTACGAGGCGGCGATCGGCCGGCCGCTGCACTGGATCTCCGAGTACGTGTTCCTGCGGCTGTCGGACCGCGCACTGATCGACGGAACGCTGCATGCGCTGGCGGCCGCGGCGCGCGGCGGCGCGGCGCTGTTCTCGCGCGTGCAGACCGGCAGCCTTCAGTTGTACGTTTTCCTCGTGCTCGCCGGGGCGGTGGCGAGCCTGCTGTGGATCTGGCGCCATGTCTGAAGCCGCCTTGCTGAACGTGGTCCTTTACCTGCCGGTCGCCGGCATGGCGCTGCTGGCATTCGTTCCCGCCGGGCGCGACGCGCTCGTCCGCCAGGTCTCGTTCTGGACGATGCTGCTGCAGCTCGCGCTCGCCGCATGGCTGTATCTGCGCTTCGACCCGACCGCGGCGGGGCTGCAGTTCGAGACGCGCGTGCCGTGGATCGAATCCTGGGGCGTGTACTACCACGTCGGGCTGGACGGCATGAACGTGCTGCTCGTGCTGCTGACGGCCTTCCTCGGGCCGCTGGTGGTCGCCGGCGCGTTCACCGCGATCACGAAAGACGTGAAGCTGTTCTACGCGATGGTGTTCTTCATCCAGTTCGCGATGCTGGGCACCTTCGTCGCGCAGGACCTGTTCCTGTTCTACGTGTTCTGGGAGACGATGCTGATCCCGATGTTCCTGATCATCGGCATCTGGGGCGGCGAGCGGCGCATCTACGCGACGCTGAAGTTCGTGCTGTACACGGCCTTCGGCTCGATCCTGATGCTCGCGGCGGTGATCTACCTCGTGTACTCGTTGCGCGCGACGACCGGCGTCACCTCGTTCGCGTTCGCCGATCTGTACCGCGCGCAGCTTCCGCTCGGCGTGCAGACCTGGCTGCTCGCCGCGTTCGCGCTGTCGTTCGCGATCAAGGTGCCGATGTTCCCGCTGCACACCTGGCTGCCCGACGCGCACGTCGAGGCGCCGACCGCGGGTTCTGTGATCCTGGCCGGCGTGCTGCTGAAGATGGGGACGTACGGATTCCTGAAGCTCGGCTTCCCGCTGTTTCCGGATGCGACGCGCGAGTTCACGCCGCTGATCATGACGCTCGCGGTCGTCTCGATCGTCTACGGCGCGTGCCTGGCGCTGGTGCAGACCGACATCAAGAAGATCATCGCGTACTCGTCGATCAGCCACCTGGGCTACGTGATGCTGGGGCTGGCGAGCCTCGACCTGCTCGGCATCCAGGGCGCGATCGTGCAGATGGTCAGCCACGGGCTGACCTCGGCGGGGCTGTTCCTGATGGTCGGGATGATCTACGAGCGCTGCCATACGCGCGATCTGGCGGCTTACGGCGGACTCGCGAAGCTGCTGCCCGTTTACTCCGTGTTCTTCATGATCCTGACGCTCGCATCGGTCGGGCTGCCGACGACGAGCGGCTTCACCGGCGAGTTCCTCGTGCTGCTCGGCGCGTTCAACGCCGCGTGGCCGATCTATCTGCACGGCGACGGCTATCCGCTCGTGCTCTCGGTGGCGGCGGTATCGGGCGTGGTGCTCGGCGCGCTGTACATGCTGTGGTTCGCGCAGCGCTTCCTGTTCGGCGCGGCGAAAGTGCCGCACGGGCCGGTGACCGACCTGAATCTGCGCGAGAAGTCGATCCTCGCGGCGATCGCCGTCGGCATCCTCTGGCTGGGGTTGTTCCCGAACGAGCCGATGCGCAAGACCGAGCTGGCGGCGAAGCAATATCAGGCGCTGGTCGCTGCGACTCGAGCTCCGTCGCAGACGGCGCAGGCTCAACTGCCCGAGCGCGCGGAGGCGACGCGATGAACTGGGCCGAAGTGATCACCGCGATGCTGCCCGAGCACCTGCTGCTCGCGGGCATCGTCGCGCTCATCCTGGTCGACGTGTTCGTGCCGAGGCCGCGCGGCGCGCTCGGCATCGCGCTGCTCGCGGTCGCCGCAGCGACCGCGGCGGCGGCTTCGCTCGGCTTCGGCGGCTACGAGGCCGCGCCGTTCGCGGGACAGTTCTCGGTGAACCCGGCTGCGTTGCTCGCCAAGGCGATCGTGCTCGGTCTGACGATCCCGGTGCTGCTGCTGTCGCGCGACGATTTCGAAGACAGCCGCTTCCATCTGCTGCTGCTGTCGTCGCTGTACGGCACGCTGCTTCTGCTCTCGGCCGACAGCTTCCTGACGCTGTTCCTCGGGCTGGAGCTGATGTCGCTGCCCGTGTACGCGCTGGTGCTGCTGGCGTTCCGGCGCGACGAAAGCGCCGAGGCGGCGTTGAAGTACCTTGTTCTCGGCGGCGCGGCGACGGCGACCTTCCTGATGGGCGTTGCGCTGCTGTTCGGCGCGACCGGATCGCTCGCGCTGTCCGCGTTCGTCGAAGCGCTCGCCGCCGGCGACACGCTTTCCACGGCGGCGGTCGTTCTGATCGTCGTCGCGTTCTTCCTGAAGGCGGCGATCGTTCCGTTCCACGCGTGGGCCCCCGACGCGTACCAGGGTGCGAGCGTCCCGGTGACCGCCTATATGGCGACGATCATCAAGGCGGGCGTGCTGCTCGCGGTCGCCCGGTTCTTCGGCGCCGCCGAGATCCCGCGCGGCATGGTCGAACTGCTCGCGCTGCTGCCGCTCGCGTCGATGGTGTGGGGCAATCTGGCGGCGATCCGCCAGACGAGCTTCCGCCGGATGATCGCGTACTCGTCGATCGCGCACGCGGGTTACCTCTACTTCGCCCTCCTCGGCACGGGCGACGGGCGCTTCCAGGCGATCGTGTTCTACCTGCTCGTCTACGGGCTGATGAACCTGCTCGCCTTCGCGGCGCTGCCTCGTGGACGCGACGACTCGGCGGGCGATGCCGCCGCGGACGACCTGTCGAGCCTGAAGGGACTGTTCCAGCGCGCGCCGTGGGCGGCGCTGGTGCTCGCCGCAGCGATGCTGTCGCTGGCCGGGATTCCGCCGCTGCCGGGCTTCGTCGCGAAGTTCCTGATCTTCAAGAACGTGATCGACGCGGGCTACACGCTGTACGCCGTGATCGGCCTCGTGGCGAGCTATCTGGGCATCTATTTCTACCTGCGCGTGATCCAGTACGCGTTCATGAGCGAAGCGGCCACGGCGCGCCCCGCGACCACACGCGCGCTCGCCGCGAGCGCCGCGCTCGTCTGCACGGTGCCGGCTTTCTTGGTCGCGATCTTCCCCGGCTGGGTGATCGGGATGTTCTGACCCGGCTTCAAAAGACCTCATTCAACACCGAGACACAGAGAACACAGAGAAAAGCGAAAAGGCCTTTCTCGGTGATCTCGGTGTCTCGGTGGTGAAATCGCCCGCCATCGAACGCCGCGGTGCCGCCACGGCGAACGTGCTGAGAGGGCTCTAAGCGCCGGCCTTCTTCGCGATCGGCGAGTACATGTCGAGCAGTTGCAGCCGGGTGGCCTGCAGCCGCTCCGAGACGACCTCGAGCAGCCGGTGCATGAACGCGTAGCCGAAGGCCGCGTCCTCCTGGCAGGCCTTGATCAGGTCGGCGCCCTGGAAGGCGAGCGCTTCGACGCGGTCGAGCGCGCGCGCCTGGAAGTGCTTGCCGCGGCCCATCAGCATCGCCGACCAGCCGAACTCATCGCCACCGCTGAGCGTCTGGATGCGGAACGTGTGGCCGGGGGCAGCGATCTCGAGCGCCACCAGTCCGGAGACGATCAGATAGAACTCCGAGCACTCGTCGCCTTCGCGAAAGATCACCTGATTGGGCTCGAACGTCACTTCGCGCGCCAGCTCCGCGAGCTTGCGGATCTGCGGCTCGCCGAACTCCTTCACGAAGGGATGTTTGCGCAGCGCCTGTTCCACCGTAGCCGTCGTCATCGCCCTGCCCTCCCCATGGTCACCTCCGGATGATCCCAGCGAAGCATTCGCCGAAGCGGCCGTGCTTACGTTGACACGTGTCAAGCCCTGGCGCGAGCGCCGCGATTACGTTTGGGCCAACGCGGTCGCGGCTTGCCCGTCAGTGGATGTGCGCACCGGGCGACCGCGGCCGGAAAACGAACCGTCGATGGCGTTGCACACGTCGAAGCGAGGACTGGATCTGCCGCTCGCGGGCGCACCCGCGCCGCACGTCGATGCGGCGCGCGCTGCTTCGCGGGTCGCGCTGCTCGGCGCCGATTACGTCGGGCTGAAGCCCGCGCTGCTCGTGCAGCCCGGCGCGCGCGTGCGCCGCGGCCAGCCCGTGGTCGCCGACAAGAGCAATCCGGGCGTGCAGCTCACCGCGCCGGCCGGCGGCCTGGTGGCCGAGCTGCACCGCGGCGAGCGGCGCGCGTTCGTCTCGCTGGTGATCGAGGTCGGCCCCGAGGACGCGACGCCGGCGAAGTTCGCGCACCACGACGGCCGCGCGCCGGGCGCGTTCGATGCGCCGGCGTTGCGCGCGTTGCTGCAGGAGTCCGGGCTGTGGGCCGCGCTGCGCACGCGCCCCTTCGGCCGCGTTCCCGCGATCGACGCGACACCCGCGGCGCTTTTCGTCACCGCGACCGATACGCGCCCGCACGCGCCGCCGCCGGAGCTCGTCCTCGCCGAGCGCGCCGACGCGTTCCGCACGGGGCTCGCCGCGCTCGCGCGGCTGGCGCAGCCGGTGTTCCTGTGCGTCGCGCCGGGCACCGCGATCGACGCGCCGCCCGGCGTTCGGGTCGAGACCTTCTCGGGGCCGCACCCGGCGGGCAACGTCGGCTGGCACATCCACCGGCTGCTGCCCGTGCACGCGCAGCGCAGCGTCTGGCACATCGGCTATCAGGACGTCGTCGCGATCGGGCATCTGCTCGCCACCGGCGAGCTGGACGTCTCGCGGGTGATCTCGCTCGCCGGGCCGGGGGTGGCGCGGCCGCGGCTGCTGCGCACCCGAATCGGCGCCTCGACCGACGAGATCGTCGCGGGCGAGCTGCGCGCGGGCGAGCAGCGCGTGATCTCGGGCTCCGTCCTCGACGGCCGCACGGCCAGCGGCGCGGCGGAAGGCTATCTCGGCCGCTACCACCTGCAGATCGCCGCGCTGCCCGAAGGGCGCAAGCGCGAGCTGTTCGGTTTCATCGCGCCGGGCCCGGAGAAGTTCTCGGTGACCGGCGCGGTGCTCGGCGCGTTCCGCCGCGCGCACCGTTTCGTCTTCACGACATCGACCAACGGTTCGCCGCGCGCGATGGTGCCGATCGGCACCTATGAACGCGTGCTGCCCTTCGACATGCTGCCGACCTTCCTGCTGCGCTCGCTGATCATCGGCGACGACGAGCGCGCCGAGCAACTCGGTGCGCTCGAGCTCGACGAAGAAGACGTCGCGCTGGCCACCTACGTGTGCCCCGGCAAGTACGACTACGGCCCGCTGCTGCGCGCGGCGCTCGAACGCCTGCGCAAGGAGCATTGATGGCCTCGCTGCGCGCGCTGCTCGACCGCTACGCCCATCACTTCGAAAGGGGCGGCCGGCTGGAGAAGTTCTATCCGCTGTGGGAGGCGGTCGACACCTTCTTCTACACGCCGGCGTCGGTCACTCGCACCAGCGCGCACGTGCGCGACGCGCTCGACCTCAAGCGCATGATGATGACGGTCGTGATCGCCGCGGTCCCGTGCGCGCTGATGGCGATGTACAACACGGGGCTGCAGGCCAACCTCGCGATCGACCCGGCCAAGGCGGCGGCGCTCGAAGGCTGGCGGCACGCGCTGATCCGCTGGCTCGGCGTCGGGTATTCGCCGGCGAGCGCGCTCGCCAATTTCGTGCACGGCGCGCTGTACTTCCTTCCCGTCTACATCGTCACGATGGTGGTCGGGCTCACGTGGGAAGTGACCTTTTCGATCGTGCGCCGGATCGAGGTCAACGAGGGCTTTTTCGTCACCGGCATCCTGTACGCGCTGATCCTGCCGCCGACCACGCCGCTGTGGCAGGTGGCGCTGGGCATCAGCTTCGGCGTGGTGCTCGCCAAGGAGGTGTTCGGCGGCACCGGCATGAACTTCGTCAATCCGGCGCTCGCTGCGCGCGCGTTCCTGTTCTTCGCGTACCCGGCGAGCATGTCCGGCGACAAGGTCTGGACCGCGGTGCCGGCGGGCGCGGCGGTCGACGGCTTTTCCGGAGCGACGCCGCTCGCGCAGTTGCGCGTGATGACGCAGCCGTTCGAGCAGGCGGGGCTGTCGTGGTGGAACGCCTTCGTCGGCCTGGAGCCCGGCTCGATGGGCGAGACCTCGGCGGCCGCGTGCCTGCTCGGCGCGGCGCTGCTGCTCGTCACGAAGATCGCGTCGTGGCGGACGATGGCCGGCGTGGCGCTCGGAACGATCGCGATGTCGCTCGCATTCAACGCGATCGGCTCGTCGACCAACCCGTGGTTCGGCGTGCCGTTCTGGTGGCACATGGTGCTCGGCGGCTGGGCGTTCGGCACCGTCTTCATGGCGACCGATCCGGTCACGTCGCCGTTTTCGGAGAAAGGCAAGTGGGTGTACGGCTTGATGATCGGCGCGCTCGTCGTCCTGATCCGCACCGTCAACCCGGCCTACCCCGAAGCGATGATGCTGGTGATCCTGTTCATGAACGTGATGGCGCCGGTCATCGACTACGCCTACGTCCGGGCCGACATCCGTCGGCGGCTCAAGCGCGGGAGCGGAGCGGATGCCCAGGCTTGACTCGCCGCGCTACACGATCGTTTTCGCGACCGTCGTCTGCGTCGTGTGCGCCGCGCTCGTGTCGATCGCCGCGGTCAGCCTGCAGCCGCGGCAGCAGGCCGCTGCGCGGCTGTACATGGAGAAGAACGTGCTGATCGCCGCCGGGCTCGTCGAGCCGGGCGTCGACCTGAGCGAACGCCAGGTGCGCGAACTGTTCGACCGCCACATCCGGGCGCGGCTCGTCGACTTCGCCACCGGCGAACTCGTCCCCGAGGAGCGGCTCGACGCGCGCAGCTACGACCAGCGCCGCGCGCGCACCGACCCCGCGACGAGCCGCAAGGCGCCGCCGAACACCGCGGGCATCTCGCGCCTGCCGAACTACGGGATCGTGTACTTCGTGATGAAGGACGGTCGCGTCGACGAGATCGTCATCGCCGTCGAGGGTCTCGGCATGTGGGGGACGATCTACGGCTTCGTCGCGCTCGACCGCGATGCGAACACGGTGCGCGGACTGACCTACTACGACCAGAAGGAAACGCCCGGGCTGGGCGGTGAGATCGGCAATCCGAAATGGCAGGCGCTGTGGCGCGGGCGCAAGGCTTACGACGACCAGTGGAACGCGCGGATCACGGTCATCAAGGGGCAGGCGGGACCGCCCGAGACCGACCCGCTGCGGGTCGACGGACTGTCCGGAGCGACCGTCACCAGCAACGCGATCACGCGGCTGATGCGATTCTGGCTGTCCGACGACGGCTACGGCAAGTTCCTCAAACGCTTTCGCGAAGGAGCGATCACGTGAGCGTGGTTCCCACCGTCCTGAACCGGCAGGAGCGCGCGGCGCTGCTCGACCCGATCGTCGTCAACAACCCGATCGGCGTTCAGGTGCTCGGCATCTGCTCGGCGCTCGCGGTCACGACGCGGCTGGACAAGGCGCTCGTGATGGGCGTTGGCGTGACGCTGGTCACCGCGCTCGCCAACCTCGCGGTCAGCCTGGTGCGCAATTACACGCCGGGCAGCATCCGCATCATCGTGCAGCTGTCGGTGATCGCGTCGCTGGTGATCGTCTTCGATCAGGTGCTCAAGGCGACGCTGTACGAGCTGTCGCTCGAGCTGTCGGTGTTCGTCGGACTGATCATCACCAACTGCATCGTGATGGGACGCGCCGAGGGCTACGCGATGGGCAACCCGCCGCTGCGCTCGCTGCTCGACGGCATCGGCAACGGGCTCGGCTATTCGGTCGTCCTCTTGCTGGTGGCGTTCTTTCGCGAACTGCTCGGCGCGGGCAAGGTCTTCGGCTTCGCGCTGCTGCCGGCGGTCAAGGACGGCGGCTGGTACGTGCCGAACGGGCTGCTGCTGCTGGCGCCATCGGCGCTGTTCCTGCTCGGACTGCTGGTGTGGGCGCTGCGCACGTGGAAGCCCGAGCTCCGCGAGAAGGACTGACGTGGCAGCGCACGCCCCTCACGGCTGAACACACGCTATGGAGCATTTCGCCAATCTGTTCGTGAAGTCCGTGTTCCTCGAGAACATGGCGCTCGCATTCTTCCTCGGCATGTGCTCGTTCCTCGCGGTTTCGCGCAAGGTCGAAACCGCGCTCGGGCTCGGCGTCGCGGTCGTCTTCGTCCAGGTGCTGACGGTGCCGCTGAACAACGTGATCCTGCGCAACCTGCTGTCCGAAGGCGCACTGGCGTGGGCGCATCCATCGCTCGCCACCGTCGACCTGCGCTTCCTGTCGTTCATCCTGTTCATCGGGACGATCGCCGCGGCAACGCAGCTCGTCGAGATGACGGTCGACCGCTACGTGCCGCGCCTGTACACGACGCTCGGCGTGTTCCTGCCGCTGATCGCCGTCAACTGCGTGATCCTCGGCGGGTCGCTGTTCATGCAGGAGCGCGACTACACGCTCGGCGAGAGCGTGGTCTTCGGCGCCGGATCGGGGCTCGGCTGGGCGCTGGCGATCGTCGCGATGGCCGCCGTGCGCGAGAAGATGAAGTACTCGAACGTGCCCGACGGACTGAAGGGACTCGGCATCACGTTCATCACCGCGGGACTCATGTCGCTCGCGTTCATGATGTTCTCGGGCATCCAGCTGTGAGCCTCGAATGATCGACATCGTCCTGGGCGTGGCCATGTTCACCGGCGTGATCCTCACGCTGGTGGCGCTGCTGATGCTCGCGCGCCGCCGGCTGGTCGCCAGCGGCGACGTCGCCATCGTGATCAACGACGACCCGTCCAAGGCGCTGAAGGTGCCCGCCGGCGGCACGCTGCTTGGTGCGCTCGCGGCGAACCGGATCTTCGTGCCGTCGGCGTGCGGCGGCAAGGGCGCATGCGGCGTGTGCGAGGTCGTCGTCAAGGAGGGCGGCGGCGAGCTGCTGCCGACCGAAACCGGCTTCATCTCGAAGGGCGAGGCACGGCGCGGCGTGCGCCTGGCCTGCCAGGTCAAGGTCAAGCGCGACATGAAGATCGAGCTGGCTCCCGAGATCTTCAGCGTCCGCAAGTGGACCTGCCGCGTCGTGTCCAACCGCAACGTCGCGACGTTCATCAAGGAGCTGAAACTCGCGCTGCCGGCGGGCGAGGACGTTCCGTTCCGCGCCGGAGGCTACGTGCAGATCGAGTGCCCGCCGCACGCGCTCGAATTCAGGACGTTCGACATCGACCCGGAATACCGCGACGTCTGGGACAAGTTCGACCTGTGGCGATTCCGGTCGGCCACCGACACGCCGGTCACGCGCGCGTACTCGATGGCCAACTACCCGCTGGAGAAGGGCATCCTGCTGTTCACGATCCGCATCGCGTTTCCGCCCGACTACCGCACCGACATCCCGCCCGGCGTGATGAGCTCGTGGGTGTTCAATCTGAAGCCCGGCGACGAGGTCACGGTGTCCGGCCCGTTCGGCGAGTTCTTCGCGCGCGACACGAATGCCGAGATGTGCTTCGTCGGCGGCGGCGCCGGCATGGCGCCGATGCGCTCGCACATCTTCGACCAGTTGCTGCGGCTGCGCTCGACGCGCAAGATCACGTTCTGGTACGGCGCGCGCAGCCTGCGCGAGGCGTTCTACGTGGAGGAATTCGACCGGCTGCAGGCGGAGCACCCCAACTTCCGCTGGACGCTGGCGTTGTCCGAACCGCTGCCCGAAGACCGTTGGACCGGGCCGACCGGCTTCATCCACAAGGTGCTGTACGACCGGTACCTGAAGGACCACCCCGCGCCCGAGGACGTCGAGTACTACCTGTGCGGGCCCGCGCCGATGACCAAGGCGGTGATCGCGATGCTGCTCGACCTCGGCGTGGATCGCGAGAACATCCTCCTCGACAACTTCGGCTAGGGAGCGTTCGCGATGCTGCGCCAGACGATCGAGACGGTGATCCGCAAGAAGGCGAGTGAGGAGCTCGTCACCGTGCCGGCTTCGGCGACGGTCGCCGAGGCGGTCGCGACGATGGTCAAGCACCGCATCGGCGCGGTGCTGGTCACGACCGAAGACCGGCTGGTCGGCGGCATCTTCACCGAGCGCGACGTGCTCGTGCGGGTCGTCCACGCCGGGCTCGACCCGAAGGCGACGCCGGTGTCGCTCGTGATGACGCGCGACGTGCGCTTCGTCACGCCGGGAACGACGATCGAGGCAGCGCTGTCGCTGATGCACGTCAACCGCCATCGCCACCTGCTGGTGATCGACGGGCCGAAGCCGTACGGCCTGGTGTCGATCGGCGACCTGGTGCGCGAAATGATCGAACACGGCGAAGGGCGGTTCGAAGCCGCCGTCCGCGAGGCCGAGCGCAAGCGGGAATGAGCGTCGCTCGGAAAGGGGAGCCACGATGGATGCATTGCTGACGACACGCCGCCGCCTGCTGCTGGGCGCAGTCGGAGCCGTCGCGCTGGCCGGATGCGGCCGCACGCGCGAAGACGCGAGCCTGCTGCAGTTCGGCGGCGACACGATGGGCACGCGCTACACGGTCAAGATCGCGGGCGCTTTCGACGATGCGCGCGCCTCGAAATTGCGCGAAGCCGTGCACGCCGCGCTCGACAGCGTGGACCGGCGCATGTCCGCGTACCGCGCCGACTCGGAACTGAGCGCGTTCAACCGCGCGCAGGCCGCCGCGCCGTTCGCGCTCTCGGCCGAGCTGTACGCGGTGTTCGCCGCCGCGCAGTCGGTGAGCCGGCAGTCGGACGGCGCGTTCGACGTGACGGTCGCGCCGCTCGTCGACGCCTGGGGCTTCGGCCCGCCGCAGGGCGAGAAGGCGCGCGCCGTGCCGCCGCTGGCGCGGGTGCAGGCGCAGCGGCCGGCGGTCGGCTACCGCGCGCTGCGGCTCGACGCCGCGACGCGGACGGCGACCAAGCTGCGCGAAGGGCTGCGCGCCGACTTGGGCGGCATCGCCAAGGGTTACGGCGTCGATTGCGCCGCGCGCGCGCTCGAAGCGAACGGCGTTCGCGACTACATGATCGAAGCCGGCGGCGAAGTTCGCGTCGGCGGCCGTCGCGCCGATGGCCGGCCGTGGCGCATCGGCGTCGAACGCCCCGACGCGTGGCCGCCGCGCGCGCATTACGTCGTGCCGCTCGAACGCGGCGCGATGGCGACCTCGGGCGACTACCGCATCTACTTCGAGCAGGACGGCAAGCGCTATTCGCACGAGATCGATCCGGCGACCGGCTTTCCGATCGATCATCGGCTGTGTTCGGTGACCGTCGTCGCCGACGACTGCATGCGCGCCGACGCGCTCGCGACCGCGCTGATCGTGCTCGGCCCCGAACGCGGCTGGGCGCTCGCGCAGGCGCAGCGCATCGCCGCGTACTTCATCGAGCGCGACGCCGAGGGCCGCTTCACCGACCGCGCGACGCCGGCGTTCGCCGCGCTCGGCGGCGAACGCGCGTGAACGCGATGAACATCGCCGAGTTCTGGCCCGTGTTCGCGGCGGTCGCGCTGCTGATCGGTGTCGCGGTCGCCGCGATGGCGATCGGCGTGATGTTCAAGCGCCCGTGCCTGCGCGGCTCCTGCGGCGGGCCGAAGGTCATCGGCCCCGACGGCGAGGCGATCTCGTGCGCGTCGTGCCCGAACCGCGACGCGCATTGACCGACCCCGGCACCGAAGAAACGCGGAAGACTTCACCACCGAGACACCGAGAAAGACCCTCGCTCTTCTCCGCGTCCTCCGTGTCTCTGTGGTGAAACCGCAGCCCTCGACCGCCGAGGAGGTCGCCGGCGAGGCGAACCGATCGGGTCACGACCGTCTTCGCGCTGGACCCCGGCAGCGCTACTGCCCCATCAGCAGGTTCGGCAGCCACAGCGAGATCGCCGGCACGTAGGTGATCAGCGCGAGGAACGCGATCATCACCAGGATCCACGGCGCGCACGCCTTGGTGACCTCGGTGAGCCCCATGTTGGCGATGCCGCTCGCGACGTAGAGATTGAGCCCCACCGGCGGGGTGATCATGCCGATCTCCATGTTCACGGTCATCAGCACGCCGAGGTGGATCGGATCGATGCCGAGCTTCATCGCCACCGGAAACAGCACCGGCACCGTGATCAGCAGGATCGACGAAGGCTCCATGAAGTTGCCGGCGACCAGCAGCAGGACGTTGACGACCAGCAGGAACATCCATGGGCTGAGCCCCATGTCGGTGATCCACTGCGCCAGGTTCTGCGGGATCTGCTCCGAGGTCAGCAGGAACGAGAACAGCACGGCGTTGGTGATGATGTACAGGATCATCGCCGACAGGTTCGCCGAGTCGATCAGCACCTTCTTGACCTGCCTGATCGTCAGGTCCTTGTAGACGAACACCGCGACGAAGAACGCGTAAACGGCGCTCATCGCGGCCGCCTCGGTCGGCGTGAACAGGCCGGTGTAGATGCCGCCGATCACGACGACGATCAGCAGCAGCCCCCAGATGCTGTCGCGGAAGCTCGCCCAGCGCTCGCCCCAGTCCGCCTTCCTCATCCGCGGATAGCCGCGCTTGTACGCGACGAACCACGCGACGAACAGCAGCAGCGCCGCAAGCAGGATGCCGGGGACGATGCCCGCGATGAACAGCCGCCCGATCGACGCGTTGGCCGATACCGCGTAGATCACCATCACGATCGACGGCGGGATTAGGATGCCGAGCGCGCCCGAGGTGCCGATCACGCCGACGCCGAACTTCTTCGGGAAGCCCTGCGCGACCATCGCCGGCAGGATGATCGATCCGATCGCCACGACTGTCGCCGGGCTCGATCCGGAGACCGCCGCGAACAGCGCGCAGGCGAGCACGCCGCCCAGCGCGAGCCCGCCGTGCCAGTGGCCGACCTGCGCGGTGGCGAAGCGGATCATGCGCCGCGCGACGCCGCCGTGCGTCAGGAAGTTGCCGGCGAGGATAAAGAACGGGATCGCCATGATCTCGAACTTCTCGATCCCGGTGAAAAGCTTCAGCGCCACCGACTCCAGCGGCACCTGGGTCATCGTGAACAGGAACGTCAGCACCGTCAGGCCGAGCGCGATCGAGATCGGCATGCCGGTGAGCATCAGCGCGATCAGCAGGCCGAAGATGATGGCGCCGGTCATGGCCGTTCGCCCCGCTCGATGCCGGCCGGATGCAGGTCGGACGGCAGCTTGGCCCACGCCGTCGCGTCCTCCGGCGCCACACCTTCGACATGCGCGACGTCGTGGTGCGGCAGGCGGCCGGTCCTGTGAAACGCCCACGCGACCTGCAGGAAGCGGAAGCACATCAGGTACGAGCCGAGCGGGATCGCGAGGTAGACGATCCAGATCGGCCACTCGAGGTCGGGCGAGGTCTGGTCGGTGCCTGCGAGTCCCCAGACGAACTTCGCGCCGAACGTGCCGATGATCGCGGTGAACAGCGCGCCGCCGGACAAACCGAACAGGATGAACCCGCCGCGGACCCGCTCGTTCAGGTTGTTGATAAGCACGTCGACGCCGACGTGGATTCCCGTTCGAACGCCGTACGCCGCGCCGAACTTGGCCATCCACACGAACATGAAGATGCACAGCTCCTGCGCCCAGCCGAGATTGAGCGACAGCAGCCAGTCCTGCACGACCGGGATCGGCAACCCCGCGGCGTAGCGGTGAACGACCGCGACGAAGATCACGACGGTGGCCGCGCCCATCAGCAGCGCGATCAGCCACTCCTCGAGATGGTCGAGGTATTTCAATGTCCCCTCCTCAAGGGACGGCCGGCAAGCGCCGCAGGCCGCCCCTCGCGTAGCGCGCCGTTCAGGCGCTCGGGTCGAAGCCCGTCGCCTTGTAGACCGACGCGATCAGGTCCTTGCCGATGCGGTCCTCGTTCTCGCGGTGGACCCTGAGCAGCGCCTTCTTCCACGCCTTCTTCTCTTCGGCGGTGAGCGTGATGATCTCGCTCTTGCCCGACTTGCGAACCGCTTCGAGCGCGTCGTCGTTCTCCTTCTTGGCGATGTCGTTCGCGAACCGGGTCGCGTCCTTCATCGCGCCCTCGAGCGTGGCGCGGACATCGGCCGGCAGCCCGTCCCAGAACTTCTTGTTCGTGATCACCGCGTAGCCGAGGTAGCCGTGGTCGGAAAGCGTCACGTACTTCTGCACCTCGTGCATCTTCTGCGTGTACAGGTTCGACGGCGGGTTCTCGGTGCCGTCGACGACGCCGGTCTGCAGCGCCTGGTACACCTCGGAAAAGGCCATCACCTGCGGGATCGCGCCGAGCGCGCGCATCTGCGACTCCAGCACCTTCGACGACTGGATTCGCATCTTCAAGCCGCGGAAGTCCTCGGGTTTGCGCAGCGGCTTGTTGGCGCTCATCACCTTGAAGCCGTTGTCCCAGTACGCGAGACCCGTGATCCCCTTCGACTCGAGCTTCTTCAGCAGCGCCTGTCCGACCGGACCCTCGGTGACGCCGTGCAGTTCCTTGTAGTTGTCGAAGATGTACGGCAGGTCGAACAGCTCGAACTCGCGCACGCCGAGCGGGCCGAACTTCGCGAGCGAAGGCGCCAGGATCTGGACCGACCCGAGCTGCAGCGCCTCGACCTCCTCGCGGTCCTTGTACAGCGTCGAGTTCGGATAGACCTCGACCTTGACGCGCCCCTTGGTGCGCTCCTCCGCGAGCTTCTTGAAATAGTCGGCGCCCTTGCCTTTCGGCGTGTCGGTCGCCACCACATGGCTGAACTTGATCACGATCGGCGCCTGCGCGCGCAGGATCGTCGGCGCGGCGAGCGCGGCCGCTGCCGCGCTCGAGGTCGCCAGCATCTGCCGGCGCGTGAACTTCCTGAGTGTCATGTCGGCCTCCCTAGGCGAGTCTTTGGCCGCGCCCTCTGGAGCGCCGGCTCTAAAACGGGCTTGTACGCGCAACGCCGCGGCGCCGATTTGACCGCGCGCAAGGCGGCGGCGCCGAACGGATCCTCGGTCACAGAAGCCGCCGCGGCCCGCGAGCGCAGGCGCCATCGGTTCGGACCTGTGCGTATCGATGGCGGGCGAATCCCACGGCCTGCACAGGGATTCGGCGGACCGCCGCCCCCGGGTCGCGCCGGCCGTCAGTGGCCCTGCGCGCGCCGCAGGATGCCGCGCGCGCGCGCGACGACCGGCGCATCGACCATCTCGCCGTCGACGCGCGCGGCCGCGCCGTTCGCGGAGGCGGCGAGCACGCGCCGCGCCCACGCGATCTGCGCGTCCGTCGGCGCGAAGGCGGCGCGCACCGCGGCGATCTGCTTCGGATGGATGCACAGCTTCGCGCCGAAACCGAAGCGGCGAGCGCGCGCCAGTTCCGCTTCCAGCCGGGCTTCGTCGTCGAGCGCGGTGCAAACGCCGTCGATCGGCGGCGGCAGCCCGGCGAGGCGCGAAGCGAGCACGATCCGCGTCCGGAAGTAGTGCAGCGGCTCGCCGTCGTCGTCGATGCCCAGGTCGACCTGCAAGTCGAGACTGCCGAAGGCAAGGCGCGCCACGTCCGAGCGCGCGATCGCATCGATGTTCTCGAAACCGGCGGCCGTCTCGACGATCGCGATCACCGCGGCTTCGGGCAGCGCGGCGCGCACGCGCTGCGCATGCGCAGGCTCTTCGGCCTTCGGCAGCACGACGACCGGCACGCGCGCCGCGCGGCAGGCGGCGAGATCGGCGTCGAACCACGGCGTGCCGGCCGCGTTGATACGCACCGCCGCCCGTTGCGCCGCGCCGGCGAGCGCCGCGCGCGCCGCGTCCTTGTCGGCGGGAGCGACCGCGTCTTCGAGATCGATGATCGCGATGTCCGCGTCGCTGGCGATCGCCTTCGCGATCCGATCCGGGCGCGTGGCCGGAACGAACAGAAAGCTGCTCGCCGCGTCGGGTGACATCTCAGTACGAACGCGGCAGGCCGAGCACGTGCTCGGCGATGTACGACAGGATCAGGTTGGTCGAGATCGGCGCCACGAGATACAGCCGCGTTTCGCGGAACTTGCGCTCGACATCGTATTCGGCCGCGAAGCCGAAGCCGCCGAAAGTCTGCAGGCACACGTTGGCCGCCTCCCACGACGCCTTGGCCGCCAGATGCTTGGCCATGTTCGCCTGCGCGCCGCACGGAAGCCGCGCGTCGAACAGCCGGCACGCCTCGAAGCGCATCAGGTTCGCCGCGGCGATCTCGATGTAGCTCTCGGCGATCGGAAACTGCACGCCCTGGTTCTGCCCGATCGGACGGCCGAAGACGACGCGCTCGGCGGCGTACTTCGCGGCGCGGTTGACGAACCACCAGCCGTCGCCGATGCACTCGGCGGCGATCAGCGTGCGCTCGGCGTTCAGTCCGTCCAGGATGTAGCGGAAGCCCTTGCCCTCTTCGCCGATCAGATTCTCGGCGGGGATCTCCAGGTTGTCGAAGAACAGCTCGTTCGTCTCGTGGTTGACCATGTTCGCGATCGGCCGCACGGTCATTCCCTTGCCGATCGCCTGCTGCAGATCGACGAGAAAGATCGACAGACCGTCGGACTTGCGCGCGACCTGCGCGAGCGGTGTGGTCCGCGCGAGCAGGATCATCAGGTCCGAGTGTTGCACGCGCGAGATCCACACCTTCTGGCCGTTGACGACGTAGCGGTCGCCCTTTTTCACGGCGGTGGTCTTCAGGTTCGTCGTGTCGGTGCCGGTCGCGGGCTCGGTCACGCCCATCGACTGCAACCGCAGCTCGCCGCGCGCGATGCGCGGCAGGTACCGGCGCTTCTGCAGCTCGGAGCCGTGCGCGAGCAGCGTGCCCATGTTGTACATCTGGCCGTGGCACGCACCCGAGTTGCCGCCGTTGCGGTTGATCTCTTCCATGATCACCGACGCCTCCGCCAGCCCCAGCCCCGAGCCGCCGTACTCCTGCGGGATCAGCGCGGCGAGCCAGCCCGCTTGGGTCAGCGCGTCGACGAACGCCTCGGGATAGCCCCGCCGCGCGTCGACCTCGCGCCAGTACGCGTCGGGGAAGCGGCTGCACAGCTCGCGCACGCCGTCCCGGATGTCCTGGTAGCGGTCGGGATGCGGAAGATCCATGGCGGCGAGCCGATCAGGCGAGTTCGACGGTCGCGTCCAGCGCGATCGCGCCGTCGGCCGACTGCGTCCACAGCCGCACCCGGTCGCCGTCGCGCGCGCCGCAGACGTCGAACGGCGCGGTGTCGAACAGCGGCGCGAGCGCGCGGAAGGCAAAGCGGCTCGGGCGCGCGCCGGGCAGCTCGCGGTCGAGCAGATCGAGCAGCAGCGTGGCCCGCAGCGGGCCGTGCACGACGAGCCCCGGATACCCCTCGACGCCGGTGGCGTAGCTGCGGTCGTAGTGGATGCGATGGCCGTTGAAGGTCAGCGCCGAGTAGCGGAACAGCAGCACGGGGTCGGGCGCGACCCTGCGCCCGAACTGCGCGGCGCGCGATGCGCTCTCGCGCCGTGCGGCCGCCGGTTCGCCGGGCGCCGGCGCTTCGCGGTAGACGATATCGTGCTCGTCGACGATGGCGAGCGCGCCGTCGGCGCGGATCTCGTGGCGAACGGTCACGATCGCGAGCGCGCCGGAGCGGCCCGACGTGTTCCGGACATCGGCGATCGTGCTGGTGCGCGCGAGCGCCGCGCCGAACGCGATCGGCGCGCGGAAGTCGACCCGGCTGCCCGCCCACATGCGGCGCGGCAGCGCCACCGGCGGCAGGAAACCGCCGCGCTGCGGATGCCCGTCGGGGCCGAGCGTCGACTGCAGTGAACGCGGAAGGAAATACAGCCAGTGCCAGCACGGCGGCAGCATCGCATCGCGTGCCTGCAGCTTCGCGATCAGGTCGGCGCGGTCGAGCGTCGCGGCGAGCCGCAGCGCGGGCGCGCGCAATGCGACGTCCTCGTCCGTTTCGCTGCGTCCGATCCACGGCCGGCAGTCGGCCGCCTGCTCGCTCATGGGCGTCTCCGCGCGGGCACCGCGCGCAGCGCGCAGTCTGAACGCGGGCCGCGGCGAAGACAATCGGGCGCGCGCCGGCCGGACGCCGGCGCGCGTCAGTACCGCCCGTGCTGCTTGTAGATGTAGTTCGACAGCTCGGACTGCTGCATCCACAGCTGCCGCTGCAACTGGTGCACGACGCGGACGATCGCGCGCATCACGCGATAGACGAGCAGCGGATCGCGGTCGAGCAGCGCTTCGAGCTTGGCTCGCTCCAGCCCGATCACGCGCGTCGGCGCCGCGGCGATCAGCGACGCGTAGCGCTTCTCCCCGTCGAGCCACGACAGCTCGCCCGCGAAGTCGCCTGCGGACAGCGTGTTCAGCGTCACCTGGTCGCTGGTGCCCGCGTTCTTGACCACGCCGAGAAAACCGCTGACGACGAGGTAGAAGTGCTCGTCGGGCGCGCCTTCGCGCACGAGCACCTCGCCTTCGCGCAGGTCGCGCAGCTCCATCGCATCGGCGAGCATTCGGCACTGCTCGTCGCTCAGCTCGGCGGCGAGCCGGGAGGCGCGCAGCGCTCGATAGATATCGTCGTTCATGGTCGGCTCCGGTTCGGACGGTGGCGGAGTTCGGCGCGGCGCGGGCGCCGCGATCGTTTCGGCGCGCGCGACATAGGCGTCGACCATCGCGTCCGTGTAGCGTCGCACGATCGGCGCAGCCAGTCCAAGCAGCAGCGCATCGCCGAGTTCGCAGAAAAGAGTGAACTCGATCCGGCAGGCATCGGGCTTGAGCGGCGTCAAACTCCACTCGCCGTCGAAACGCCGGAACGGCCCTTCGACCATGCGCAGTTTCAGCCACTCCGGGCGCCGCTTGGGATTGCGCGTGACGATCTGGATCGGCACCCCCGCAAAACGCAGCGTCAGCCGTGCCGCGACCATGTCGTCGGTGCGCTCGAGGATCTCGGCGCGCGTGCAGCCGGGGATGAACTGCGGGTAGTGCTCGGCCTGTTCGATCACGTCGAACGCGACTTCGGCGGGGCGCAGCAGCACGACCGAGCGGCGGACTTCCATGCCGCAAGGATGACACGGAAGGCGCGGCCTTCGCACCCGTCCTGCCGTCGATGCGCCGACGCGCCGCGGCCCGGGCCAGCGGAAAAAGCCCCGCATTCCCGCCGAATCCCGGGTTTGACTAATGCGTCCAGGCGATGGCCGCGCGGCTGTCGCTGCCTAAGATCGGCGCGTTGCCCACCGACGCTGCGCACCGTGCCCGGCCTGTCCCTTTTCAACGAACTGTCGCCGAATGTGATCGGCGCGCTGATCGGCGCCGGCGCGACGCTCATCGCCGCGCTGATCAACCTGCGCATCGCGTGGCGGCGCGAGGTGCTCGACCGCCTGCAGCGCTCGCGTTCGACGGCGCGCGGCCGGCGCGGCCTGCTCGTCGCGATCACGATCCTGGTCGCCGCGGCCGCGGTCGGCGGCTATGCGGGCGCGCTGTACGTGATGCAGCGCGATCGCCAGCACACGACCGCGATGCGCGCCGAGTTGCAGCAGCAGATCGCGCAGATCAAGGAAGCCGCCGCGCGCTTCGGCGAGTCGCGGCTCGCCGAGCGCGCGGCGATCGAAGCCGAGGCGCGCGTGCTCGACGAGCGTCGGCGCGGCGCCGAAGGCGTGGCCGCCACCGTGCGAATCGCGCCGTGCCGGCCGCGCGCCGCCGGCGGCGACGCGCCGGTCGAGTTGCCGGCGTGCGCTGAAGCCGAAGCGACGCGTGTGGCCGTCTGCACGCCGATTCCGATCGACGCCGCGGTGGTCGAGGTCACGCCGCAGGCGCGCTACGAAGGCGACGACGCCGACTTCAACGAGCGGCGCGTTGCGCGCGGCGGCCGCAGCGGGCTCGCGCGCTTCGCCGAACAGCCCTTCGAGCGCGCCGAGTCGGCCTCGACGCGGCAGGTCTGCCTGGACGTGTGGTCGTGGGACAGCCAGCGCGCACTCGACGCGCGGCTGCTCGTCAAATACCTGCCGGCCGATCGCACCGACGCGGCACGCGCGACACCGGTGCAGGCGGCCGTCGCACGCTGAGCTCCGCTATCGCGGCTCGATTCCGAACAGGCGCCGGATCCCGTCGCCCAGGCGGCGCAACGCTGCGACGACAGCGCCTTCGCGGCGCGGCAGTTCGGCGCCGGCGTCGATCGCGCGCGCGGCGATCGCCTGCCGCATGAAGTCGCCGACGACGTGCAGCGCGTTGTGCGCGCCCTGCCCCCAGTGGTCGCTGCGCAAGGTCACGCGGGGGTCGTTGAAACCGACCCACGCGCCGGCGACGAGCTGCGGATGCATCAGCACGAACCAGCCGTCGGTGTTGTTCTGCGTCGTGCCGGTCTTGCCCGCGACATCGGCGGCGATGCCGTGCACGTCGCGGATCCCGCGCGCGGTGCCGCGGTCGACCGCGGCGCGCAGCATCTCCGTGAGCTCGGCTGCGATCGCGGGTTCGAGCACGCGTTCGCCGGCCGGCGGCGCGAAGTCGGCGAGCACCCGGCCCTCGCGGTCGGTGATTCGCGCGACGAGCCGCGGCGCGCGGTACTCGCCCTGCGCGGCGATCGTCGCGTACGCGCTCGCCATCTCGAGCAGGCTGACGGGGCTGGTGCCGAGCGCGAGCGACGGCACCGCATCGAGCGGGCTTTCGCGCACCCCCATGCGCCGGGCGAACTGCGCGACGCGACTCGCGCCGACCTCCTCGACGAGCTGCGCGGTCACCGTGTTGCGCGACTGCGCGAGCGCGTCCTCCAGCGTCAGCATGCGGCCGGTCGCGCCGCCCGCGTCGCCGGGACGCCAGACGCCGCCGCCGGCCACGCGGATCGCGACCGGCCGGTCCTGGAACTCGCGCGCCGGGTCCACGCCCGCTTCGAGCGCCGCGCCGTAGACGAACGGTTTGAACGTCGATCCGGGCTGGCGGCGCGCCTGCTGCACGTGGTCGTAGCGGTCGAGCGCGAAGTCGCGCGCGCCGACCCACGCGCGAACCGCGCCGTCGCGCGGGTCGAGCGCGACGAAGCCCGCTTCGAGCCGCGTCTTGCGCGCGCGAAGCGCGGCGATGAACGCGCCGTCCGCGCGGAGCTGCGCGAGCGCTTCGTCCTTCGACAACCCGTCGTCGACGAGCCGCGCGTACTCGGGCGATTCGCGGATGAAGGCGTCGACGAGCTCGCCGCGTGCGCTCCAGAAATGGCGGAACGGCTCGACGCGCGTGCGCAGCCGCCGGTAGTGCGCCGACTGCGTCGACAGCAGTTTCGCGTCGGGCAGCGCCCACTCGACGTCGGCGACCGCCTGCAGCGCGTCGAGCTGGCGCGCGACCGCCTGCAGCGCGAGCCGCTGCAGGGCAGGGTCGAGCGTCGAATGAACGACGAGGCCGTCGGCGTACAGGTCGTAGCCGAGCGCCTCGCCCCAGCCGAGCAGGAAGCGCCGAACCGCCTCCGCGAAGTGCGGCGCCGGACCGAGATCGAGATCCTGCCGCTCGAAGTCGATCTTCAGCGGCTGCCGGCGCAGCCGCTCGTAGGCCTTCGCTTCGAGCATGCCGCGCTTGACCATCTGCGCGAGGACCAGGTTGCGCCGCTCGCGCGCCCGCTCCGGATTGAGCACCGGGTTGTACGCGCGCGTGCCCTTGAGCATGCCGACGAGCGTGGCGCCTTCGAGCAGCGTCAGCTCGGCGGCCGGCTTGTCGAAGTAGGTGCGCGCGGCCATCTCGAGGCCGTTGGCGTTGTAATGGAACGAGACCGTGTTCAGGTAGGCCTCGAGGATCTCGCGTTTGCCGTAGGCGCGCTCGATCCTGATCGCGGTGATCATCTCCTTGAGCTTGCGCGTGACCGTGGGCGCGCGACCGATCTGCTCCGGGAAGAAGTTGCGCGCGAGCTGTTGCGTGATGGTCGAGCCGCCCTGGCGGTCTCCGCCGAGCGTGTGGAAGACGGACGCGAACGTGCGCCGCCAGTCGATGCCGCGATGCTCCCAGAAGCGATGATCCTCGGTCGCGACGAGCGCCTGCACGACGTGCTTCGGCACGCGGTCGAGCGCGATCCACTCGCGGTGGCCGCGTCGGAAGGTCGCCAGCACCGAGCCGTCCGCCGCCAGCAGCACGCTCGGCCGGTCGTTGCGCGCCTGCATCACGCGGTCGACCGCCGGCGTGAACGGAACGAGCGCGAGTGCGTACAGCGCGAGCAGCACGGGCGCGGCGAGTGCGGCGAGCGCGATGGCGCGCAGCGGCCGCTGCAGCGCCGCGCTCAGATGCGTCGCGATCCCTCGCTTCACGCGCTCATCCCCGCTCGGCGAGCCGCGCGAACACGCGCTTCATCGCGTTGACCTTGGCCAGATAGGCGGCCACGTCGTGGTCGCCGCAGCGCAGGCCGGGCGCGAGCTTCAGTCCGCGCCGCGCGTGCAGGTCGCCGGCGCCCGCGCCGCACAGATGCACCAGCGCAGCGAGGTCCTGCTTCTGCTCGCGCGTGGCGGCGAGCCGATGCCGCGCGACGATCGCCGAGACGTTGCGATCGAGCAGCGCGGCGGTCATCTCGATCGCGTGGCTCGGCAGCACGCGCAGGTACAGCGCGTTGAACCAGCACGAGCGCCAGTCGTGCCAGGGTCCGTCTTCGACGACCGCGCCGTCGTGGATGCAGTAGCGCTTCGCCTGCTCGAACGTGCCGTCGGTGATCTGGTACATGCCGACCGCGCTCGAAGCGGGGCGATAAACGTCGAAAGGCTCGGTGGCCAACCGCCAGCGCCAGTAGGTGCGTGCGACCGGATTGCCGGCGCCCTCGGTTTGCGCCAGCGCGGCGAGCAACTCCGGCGTCATCACCGCGGTGGCGTGCGCGCGGAACAGCGGCGCATACGTCCGCCAGGTCTGCTCGGGGGTCTTCGACAGCACGCCGGCGACCGGGAAGAACAGCTCCGTCGGCTTGCGCATGACCTGAACGACCGCGTTCACCGCGTACCACAGCACGAGCGCGACGATCGCGGCGCCGATCACGAGGATCGCGAGCGGCGTCGAACGCAGTGCGCGCCCGACGCGGCGACGCGTGCGGGCGCGCGGAACGAGCGACGCGATCCGGCGCGCAAGGCGCGCGGCAACCGAAGTGCGGCGGCGCCTTCGACGCGGTGCGCCTCGGACGGTGGGACTCGCGGACATGCGCGAAACGGCGGGCAATGGGGCCTGCAGCAGGGTTCGAAAACCGTTCGACCGTCGGCGAACCCGCCCCGTTGCTTCTCCGGCAACTCGGGCGGGCGGTGTCAGTCGGGCAGAAACAGCGCCGGATCCACCGCCGCCGTGTTCAGGTAAACAGAGAAGTGCAGGTGCGCGCCGGTCACGCGGCCGGTCGCGCCGACCTTGCCGATCGGCTGCCCCGCGGGCACGCGCTCGTCGACGCGCGCATCGATCGCCGACAGGTGCGCGTACAAGGTGAGCAACCCCTGCCCGTGGTCGACGATGACCGTCCTGCCCGAAAAGAAGTAATCGCCGGCATCGATGACGCGCCCGCGTCCTGCGGCGGCGACTGGCGTGCCCGCGGCCGCAGCGAAATCCATTCCGTTGTGCGGACTGCGCGGCTGGCCGTTGAAGAAGCGGCGCAGCCCGAAGCTGCTCGACCGCACCCCTTGCACGGGAGGCTGCAGTGCCAGCGTCTCCGGCGGCGCATCGCTGAACGTGCGCAGCACCTTGGCCAGGTGCGCGCGTTCGCGTTCGTGACGCGCCAGATCCTTCTTCGACAGGTCGACCTTGCCGGGCGGTACCTTCAGGTGCTGCTCGGCATAGGCCTTGGGAACGATCTCGATTTCGACGCTCTCGGCGGTCCCGTCGGCGCGCTCGGCATCGACTTTCACGATCGAGCCCGGCGTCGCGGACAACGCGATACCCGCATGGGCGACCCACGCGTCGCCCTCGCGCATGACCAGCACGCGGTCCTCGCCCAGGCGCACGCGCGGCGCCCGGTGCGCGCCGTCAAACGGAATGCGCGCGACGCCGCCGGGCACGGCGGAGATGCGGCGCACGTTGGCCCGCGCAGGCCAAGCCCAAAGTGGCAAGGCCAGTACGGAAATCGAACTCAAAAGCCGGCGGCGTGCGATAGAGGGCATCGGAGGAAATACAACGCTCGTGAGGCGTTAGTTTGCCTCACGACACGCCCCCGGCCGCGGCGGGCGCTCGCGCTCCCGCGCGGCCCCCTCGATCAACGCGCGCCGGCTGCGCGGCTCAATGCGCCGTGCCGCGCCACCAGCGGCTGTAGTCCTTGTCGACCAGCAGGACCCAGAGCGCCAGCGCCGCGACGATCAGGCCGACGATCACGCTGTTCAGCGTGGCCGTGCGCAGGGCGGCGAAGCCCATCGCCCACGGCGCGGCGATCGCGCACAGGCCGATGAGGAATTCGACCCATTCCTCCCAGCTCCGCGGCGCGAAGATCGCCGCCAGCCCCAGCACGACCATCGCCGCGCCGAGCACGACGGCGCTCGCCATCGCCATGGTTTCGGCTTCGAAGCCCAGGATCCACGGCGAAAGCACCAGCCAGGCACCGAGGACGGCGCTGACCGCGTCTTGCCAATGCTTGAGTTTCGTCATGGTCTATCCCTCCAGTTGGGGTGGAGCGAATGCCACCGACACCGCCTTAGATCGCCGCCCCGGCGCCGCTGTTCCCGCCCGCCGCGGGGGCACAATCCGCTTTCCGGACCGACGACGGAGGAACCGATGCGCCGCGCGCTGTCGCTGCTGTCGTGCGTGCTGCTCGCGGCGTGCGCGACGCCGCCCGCCGCGCCGCCGCCCGCGGCGCTGTTCCAGGATCGGCTGTTCGGTCCGCCGAGTGAGCGGGTCGGCGCCGACGAGGTGTTCGCGCTGAGCGACGCGATGCGGGACTTCATCGCAGCCGAGATCGCCGGGCAGGCGCACCGGAAGAATGCGCAGGCGGCGCTGATCGAAGCGCTGTACACGAAGGGCCGGCTGAAGCTCGAGTACGACGCTTCGGTCACGCGCAATGCCGCGGAGGCGTTCGATGCGCGCGCCGGCAATTGTCTGTCGCTGGTGATCATGACCGCTGCGTTCGCCAAAGCGCTGGGCCTGCCGGTGCGTTACCACAGCGCGTACCTCGAAGAGGTCTGGACGCGAAGCGGGAACCTGATGCTGCGCAGCGGACACATCAACGTGACGCTCGGGCATCGCTTCGTCGACCTGCGGACCAGCCCGATGCTCGCGCCGACGACGATCGACTTCGTGCCCGCCGACGAACTGCGCGGTCTTCCGACGCGCGAGATCGCCGAGGAAACCGTCGTCGCGATGTACATGAACAACCGAGCGGCCGAGGCGCTCGCGCAGCACCGGATCGACGACGCCTATGCGTGGGCCCGCGCCGCGATCCGGCACGACCCGGCCTTGCCGATGGCGTACAACACGCTCGGCGTGGTGTACCTGCGGCATGGCGACCTGCCGCTCGCCGCGCAGGCGTTCGGCCATGCGCTCGAACGCGAGCCGCGAAACACGCGCGCGCTGTTCAACCTGGCCGAGACGCTCGACCGGCAGGGCCGGCGCGCGGAAGCCGGCGAGCTGCGGCGCCGGCTTGCGCAGCTCGAACCCGAGCCGCCCTTTCACGACTTCGACCTCGGCCTCGCGGCGATGAGACGCAGCGACTTCGAGACCGCGCGAGCGCTCTTCGCCAGGGAGGTCGCTCGCGCCGCATACAACGCGGAGTTCCACTACTGGCTCGCGCTGGCGCACTTCCGTCTCGGCGAGGTCGAAGCCGCGCGCAAGCACCTGGGCCTCGCCGCCGAGTTCGGCACGACGCTCGCGGACCGCGAGCGCTACTCGGCCAAGCTATCGTGGCTGCGCGCCCACGGCGGTCGCTGAGCGGGCGCGGATCGAAGCGTCACTTCGCCGTCGGCATCACGAACTCGGCGCCCTTGGCGATCGAGCCGGGCCAGCGCTGCAGCACGGCCTTGTAGCGGGTGTAAAAGCGCACGCCTTCCATGCCGTAGGCGTGCGCGTCGCCGAACAGGCTCTTCTTCCAGCCGCCGAACGAGTAGAACGCCATCGGCACCGGGATCGGCACGTTGACGCCGACCATGCCGACCTGGATGCGGCGGACGAACTCGCGCGCGGTGTTGCCGTCCGCCGTGAACAGCGCGACGCCGTTGCCGTACTCGTGCGCGTTGACGAGATCGACGGCCGACGCGAAGTCCGGCACGCGAACGACGCACAGCACCGGGCCGAAGATCTCCTCCTTGTAGATGCGCATCGACGGCTGCACGTGGTCGAACAGGCAGCCGCCGAGGAAGAACCCCTTCTCTCGGCCCGGCACCTTGAGGTTCCGTCCGTCGACGACGAGCCGCGCGCCCTCTTCGACACCGAGGTCGACGTAGCTCTTGACCTTCGCGAGGTGCTGCGCGGTGACGAGCGGGCCCATCTCGGCGTCCTTGTCCAGCCCGTCGCCGACCCTCAGCGCCTTCACGCGCGGCGCGAGCCGCTCGACCAGTTCGTCGGCGACCCGGCCGACGGCGACCGCGACCGAGATCGCCATGCAGCGCTCGCCGGCGGAGCCGTAAGCGGACCCGATCAGCGCGTCGACCGCTTGGCCGAGATCCGCATCGGGCATCACGACCATGTGGTTCTTGGCGCCCCCGAGCGCCTGTACGCGCTTGCCGTGGCGGCCGCCTTCGTCGTGGATGTACCGGGCGATCGGTGTGGAGCCGACGAAGCTCACCGCGGCGACATCCGGGTGGGCGAGCAGCGCGTCGACGGCGACCTTGTCGCCCTGCACGACGTTGAACACGCCGTCCGGCAGCCCGGCCTGCTTCAGCAGCTCGGCCATCAGCAGCGATGGCGATGGATCGCGCTCGGACGGCTTGAGCACGAATGTGTTGCCCGCGGCGATCGCGATCGGGAACATCCACATCGGCACCATGCACGGGAAATTGAACGGCGTGATGCCCGCGCATACGCCGACCGGCTGGCGCAGCGAGAACTGGTCGATCCCGGTCGACACCTGCTCCGAGTACTCGCCCTTGAGCAGGTGCGGCATGCCGCACGCGAACTCGACGACTTCGATGCCGCGCACGACTTCGCCCCGGGCGTCGTCGAACACCTTGCCGTGCTCGAGCGTGATCAACCGTGCCAGCTCGTCGTGGTGCTTCTCGAGCAGCTCCTTGAACTTGAACATCACGCGCGCGCGCCGCACCGCCGGCGTGTCGGCCCAGGCGGGGAAAGCCTTCTTCGCGGCCTGCACGGCGGCGTCGACCGTCGCGGCGTCGGCGAGCCGCACCAGCCCCGTGACTTCGCCGGTGGCGGGGTTGAAGACTTCGCTCGTGCGTGCCGCCGTCCCGGCGACGCGGCCGCCGGCGATCCAGTGGGTGATGTCGTTCAGCGTCTGTTCGGTCCTGCCCATGGCGTCCTCGCTCTTCCGAGCGCGCATTGTGCTCCAACTCGCAGCGCGGACGCCGCCGCGCGTATCCTTGGCGGCGTATGTACGCGCGCTACTTCGGGCTCAAACAACCGCCGTTTTCGATCGCACCGGACCCGCGCTACCTCTTCATGAGCGAGCGGCACCGCGAGGCGCTCGCGCATCTGCTGTACGGCGTTCGCGGCGGGGGCGGCTTCGTGCTGCTCACCGGCGAAGTCGGCACCGGCAAGACCACCGTCTGCCGCTGTTTCCTCGAACAGGTTCCGAAG
>Ga0209172_10000945_pt1 | contig 70440 bp, 67 predicted proteins | sample LarsenN4metaG_FD_184113 | JGI IMG/M metagenome (GOLD analysis project Ga0209172, IMG submission 184113) | Hot spring sediment bacterial and archeal communities from British Columbia, Canada, to study Microbial Dark Matter (Phase II) - Larsen... ...
GGCGTTTCGGTGTCCCGACCGCTCACACCGCGCGCCCCGCGGCTCCCAGTACGTGTCGGCCGACCCCCATTACACTGCCGCTTGCGCCGTCGTCGTAGCACCCCTGCGAAATCGAGGTTCATTGGAGAGGGCACGGGCCCCCCGGCTGTCGCCACGCCCGTGCCCCGCCGGAACCACCGTGGAGCTCGACCACCCGCGCCCGGATCTTCCCCGACTCGATCGTCAGCCGGCCCACGGCGACGGGGAGCCGGAAGCGACGCGGTCCCGCGCTGCCCGGGTTGACGTGGAGCACGCCGTCGCGCCGCTCGCTGAGCGGCTGGTGCGAGTGCCCGGCGATGACGGCGGCGAAGCCCGCGGCCCTCGGGTCGAGGTCCAGCGCCTTCCGGTCGTGGAGCACGTAGAGCCACGCGCCGCCGACCTCGACCGCCTCGGTCTCCGGCAGCGCCCCGGCCCACGCGCCCCGGTCGTTGTTGCCGCGCACGGCGACGACGGGCGCGATCCCCGCGAGGCCGTCCAGGACGTCGGGGCCGCCGATGTCGCCCGCGTGGACGATGCGGTCGACGCCACGCAGCGCCGCGACGGCCTCCCACCTCAGCAGGCCGTGGGTGTCGGAGATGACGCCGACCTCGACCGTCATGCGAGCGCGAACGCCGGCAGCCAGCGCGGCTGGCCCTTCGGGTCGTCGGCGACGCGGAGCGGCGCGAGCCGCACGCGGCTGCCGACCGCGACCGCCGCCGGGTCGGCGTCCCTCACGATCGCGAAGATCCGGTGGCCGCCGACCTTCACGATCGCGAAGACGCGCGGGGGGTCGAAGCCCGCGGGCAGGCCCGTCTCCTGGACCGTGAAGGCGTGGATCACGCCCTCGGCGGGGAGGTCCACCCACTCGAACGCGTCGGAGACGCACTCCGGGCAGAAGCCGCGCGGGGGCCACGCCGCGCGGCCGCAGCCGGCGCACCGCGTGGTCGACAGGCGGCCGGCGGCGAGCCGCGCGTAGAACTCGTGGAGCTTGTTGTGGTCCGCGGACTGGAGGGGGAACGGATCGACGGCGCGCAGATAGGTCATGCGGGCTCCCGCCCGTAGATCATCACGACGTGCTCGCCCATGCCGCTGTTGTTGTGGGTGAGGCCGATCGCGGCGTCGGGGACCTGCCGCGCCCCCGCCTCGCCGCGGAGCTGCACGAACACCTCGGCCGCCTGGGCCACGCCGGTCGCGCCGAGCGGGTGGCCGCAGCCGATCAGGCCCCCGCGGGGGTTCACGACGACGTCGCCGCCGTGGTCGCTCCGCCCGTCGGCGACGAAGCGCCCGGCCTCGCCCTTCGGGCAGAAGCCCAGCTCCTCGTAGGCGATCAGCTCGGCGATCGCGAAGCAGTCGTGGACCTCGGCGACGTCGACGTCCCTGGCCGTCACCCCCGCCATGCGGTAGGCGGACTGCGCGGCGCGCCCGAGGGCCGGCCACTCCGCGTAGTCCTCGGGGAGCGAGGTGAGCTGGAAGCCGTCGAGCGCCTGGCCGGTGCCGCGGATCCACACGGGCCGGTCGGTGACCTCCCGCGCCCGCTCCTCCGACGCCACGACGACGGCGGCGGCGCCGTCGGTGATCGGGGAGCACATGAACAGCCGCAGCGGGCTCGAGATCATCCGCGAGCACAGGACCTGGTCGAGCGTCGCGCCCTTGTTGAAGTGGGCGTTCGGGTTCTTCGACGCGTGGGCGTGGTTCTTGACCCCGACCAGCGCGAGCTGCTCCTCGGTGGTGCCGTACCGCGCCATGTGACGCTGGGCGGCGAGCGCGAAGCACGGCGGCGCCGTCAGCCCGAACGCCGCCTCCCACTCGCGGTCGACGCCCGCGCCCATGTTCAGGATGGCCTCCTCGCCGCTCGGCTGGTTCAGCTTCTCGACGCCCAGCACCATCACCAGGTCGGCGAGGCCGGCGGCGATGAAGGCGTAGGCGTAGCGGATGCCGACGGTCCCCGAGGCGCACATGTGCTCGGTGCGGGCGCTCAGCGCGCTCGGCCGGATCCCGAGCGCCTCGGCGGCGAGCGAGGAGACGTGGCTCTGGAAGGCGGTGCGCTCCGGCATGACGGCGCCGACCACGAGGCCCTCGAGGTCCCCCGGCCGGAGGCCGGGGACGGAGTCGAAGCAGGCCTTCCCGGCCTCCCAGACCAGGTCACGGAAGGTGGCCTTGCGAACCCCGAACTTCGAGACCCCCGCTCCGACCAGCGCCACCCGTCTCATCGCCTGTCTCCTCAGCCGCCTCGCCGCCCCTATGGTCGCTCCGCCGGGGCCCGGCGTCCACGCTCCGGCGCGGGGGTCAGCCGTAGGCCTGGCCGCGGTCCCAGTCGAGGTCGCGGGCGATCGTGAGCCTGAGGATCTCCGACGTGCCGCCGCCGGGGAGCAGGAAGCGCGCGTCCCTGAAGTAGCGCTGGGCGGGGTACTCCATGGCGAGGCCGTAGGAGGCGAAGATCCGCGCGGCCTCGTCGGTCACCCGCACCGCCGTCTCGGAGGCGAAGAGCTTGGTCATCGCGGCCTCGCGCACGAGCGGCCGCCCGGCGTCGATGGCGCCGGCCGCCTGGTACGTCATCAGCGTGGCCGCGTGGAGCGACGTCAGCATGTCGGCGAGCTTGAATGCGATGGCCTGGTGCTCGACGATCGGCTTGCCGAAGGCGTGGCGCGCGCGGGCATAGCCGACGGCGGCCTCGTAGGCCGCGCGGCCCAGCCCCACCGCGAGCGCCGCGGTCATCACGCGGATGTGGGCGAGGATCGTGCCGATGGTCTCGACGCCGCCGGTCTCGCCGCCGAGCAGGTGGTCGGCCGGCACCTCGACGTCGTCCAGCACGATCTCGCCCGTCTCCGACGCCCGCACCGACATCTTCTCGATCTTCTTGCCCAGCTCGATGCCGCGCATCGTGGCGCGGTCGAGCAGGAACAGGGCGATGTTCCGGAGGCCGCGCTCGCCCGACGTCTTCGCCGCCACCGTCAGCACGTCGGCCACGGGCGCGTTGGTGACCCACGTCTTGCGGCCGCGCAGCACCCAGCGGTCGCCGCGGCGCTCGGCGCGCGTGGCGAGGCCGGCGAGGTCCGAGCCGGCGTCGGGCTCGGTCAGGGCGAACGTGGCCACCAGCTCGCCCCGGAGCGCGGGCACCAGGTAGCGCCGGCGCAGCGCCTCGGAGCCGTGGGCGTGGATGAAGTGGGTGCCCATGAGCGACTGCATCGCCGCCGCGGCCGCCAGCGACATCGAGCCGCGCGCCAGCTCCTCGACGCAGAGACAGTACGTGACCATGTCGGCGCCGGCGCCGCCGTAGCGCTCGGGATAGCGGAGGCCCAGGTACCCCAGCTCGCCGAGCCGCCGGAAGAGCGCGGTCGGGAACGCCGCGGCGTCGTCGATCGCCTGCGCCACCGGCACGACCTCGGCGTCCACGAAGCGCGCGACGGTCTTCCTGAACTCCTCCTGCTCGTCCGTGAAGCGGATCATGGCCCTCGCCTCCGCGCCGTCCTCAGCTCGGCCGTGGCCGCCTCGTCGACGCGCAGGTCGGCGCCGGCGCCCGCGATGACGACGCCGTACTCCTCGCGCGCGGCCTCCACCGAGACGTAGTCGTCGAGGACGTCCTCCAGCACGCGGGCGGGGTCGCGCTCCAGCGGGTCGCCGTAGCCGCCCGCGCCCGACTGCTGGAACGAGATCACGTCGCCGTGCTCGAACGCGCACGACTCCTTGCCGTGGACGGGACGCTCTCCCGGGCCGGGGTTGATCACCGTCCGTCCCGGGCGTCCCGGCCGGCCGCCGAAGAGCCCGTACGGCGGGAAGCGCTGCCGGTCGGTGAGGTTCGTCAGCTTGCCGTCGTCGGCGAGGAACCGCATGTCGCGCCTGACGCCGCAGCCGCCGCGGAACCGGCCCGGCCCCGCGGAGTCGCGGATGAGCTCGAAGCGCTCGACCACGATCGGGTGCCGCGCCTCCTGGACCTCGACCGGGATGTTCGACGCGTTGAACGCCCACGACATCCCCTCGCAGCCGTCGCGGGTGGCGCGGGCGCCCGTGCCCGAGAGCACCAGCTCGTAGGCGACGAACGTGCGGCCGCGCGCGCGGTCGCGGCCGCCGAACGTGGGGTTCGCCATGTGGGAGGCGGCCGCGGCGACGCGCTCCGGCAGCGCCGGCGCCAGCGCCCCGAGCACGGCCTCGAAGATCCGGTAGCAGATCAGCGCCCGCGGCCCCCCTCCCGCCGGCGGCCGCGGGTTGAGGAAGGAGCCCTCGGGGGCGCGGACGGTCACGGGGGCGAGCGCGCCGTGGTTCATCGGGCCCATCGGGTCGGTGAGGCACTTCACGGCCGCGTACGAGTACGACCGCGTGTAGTTGATGTACGAGTTGAGGCCCGAGGGGGTCTGCGGGCTCGAACCCTCGTAGTCGATCGTGATCTCGTCGCCCGCGACGGTGACCGTCGCCGCCACCCGCAGGGGGTCGGTGCCCGGGCCGTAGTCGTCGAGGAAGTCCTCGAACGCGTACACGCCGTCCGGGATGGCCCGGATGGCGGCGCGCGCGCTCGCCTCCGTGCGCGCGATGATCTCGTCCATCGCCGCCAGGAGCGTGGCGCGCCCGTAGCGGCGGGCCAGGTCGCCGAGCCTCAGCTCGCCGACCCTCAGCGCGCCGCGCTGCGCCCGCAGGTCCCCCAGGACGCGGTCGGGCGTCCGGGAGTTGGCGGCGATGATCCCGACGACGCTCTCGTCCTCGCGGTACTCGCGCCACACCTTCGTGGGCGGGATCCTGAGCCCCTCCTGGAAGTAGTCGAAGATCCCGACGACGCCCTGGCTGCCGGGTCGCTGTCCGCCGACGTCCGTGTGGTGGACGATGTTGACCACGAAGCCGATGATCCCGCCGTCGTCGAACACGGGCTGGGTGACGAAGAAGTCGGGGAAGTGGCCCGAGCCCAGCAGCGGGTCGTTCAGCAGGATGGCGTCGCCGGGACGGAGCGTTTCGACCGGGTGGGCGGCGAGCGCGTTGCGGACCGCGAACGACATCGCGCCCATGTGGCCCGGCGAGTAGGGGCCCTGGGCGACCATCCGCCCCTGCGGATCGAAGACGGCGACCGAGAAGTCCTGGCCCTCGCGCGCCTGCTCGGAGTACGCCGTCTTGTGCACGGCCGTGCCGACCTCGACGGCGATCGACTGCAGCGCCCCCCAGACGACGCCGAGCGTGACGGGATCGAGGGTCATCGGCCGAGCGTGACCACCAGGCTCGCGTGCTCGTCCACGACGGCCGTGGCCCCGGGCGGCAGCACCGTCGTCGACTCCCGCTCCTCGATGATCGCCGGCCCCGTCAGCGTCGTGCCGGCCCCGAGCCGGTAGCGGTCGTAGACCGGGCAGTCCACGTAGCCGCGGGTCTCGGGGAAGTACGCCCTGCGGACGGGCTTGCGCGCTCCGGGTTCGGTGGCCGGCGGCGCCTTCGGCAGCGCCACCCGCGGCGCGCCGCCGACGGCCGAGAGCTTCCACGTCACGGCCTCCACGGGCTCGCCGGGGCTCGCGTAGCCGTAGCGCGCCGCGTAGACCTCGTCGAACGTCGCCCTGAGACGCGCGAGGGCGGCGGGGTCGAGGACGCCCGACGGCACGGGCACGGCCAGCTCGTAGCCCTGGCCGGCGTAGCGCGCCTCCACCGACCGCGCGAGCAGCACCTCCCCCGCGACCCCCGACTCGCGGACGACGGCGGTCGCCTGGCGGGCCATCTCCTCGTACATCGCGGAGAGCGCGGCGGGATCGGCGGCCTCGAGGCGGCACACGTGGGTGCGCGCCACGTCGAAGCGCACCTCGGCGGCGAGCAGGCCGACCGCGGCCGTCACTCCGGCGGCGGCCGGCAGGATCACCCGCGGGATCGCGAGCGCCCGGGCCAGCCGGCAGCCGTGGACGGGCCCGGAGCCGCCGAACGCCACCAGCGTGAGGTCGCGCGGGTCGCGGCCGCGCTCGATCGACACGACGCGCGTCGCCAGCTCCATGTTCGAGGTGACGATCTGGTGGATGCCCCAGGCCGCCTCCTCGAGCGACAGCCCCAGCGGCCGCGCGACCCGCGACTCGATGGCCCGCGCGGCGGCCCCCAGCGAGAGCCGGAGAGTCCCGCCGGCGAAGAAGTCCGGGTCGAGGTAGCCGAGCACCAGGTTGGCGTCCGTCACGGTGGGCTCGGCGCCGCCGCGGCCGTAGCAGACGGGGCCGGGCGTCGACGACGCGCTGTCGGGGCCGACCGCGATCACGCCGAGCGAGGGACGGGCGATCGAGCCGCCGCCCGCGCCGATCTCCACGAGGTCGATCGCCTCGACGTTGATCGGCAGCCCGCTGCCCGGCGCGTTCCGCACCCGGTGCAGCTCGAAGGCCGTGGTCGTCGACGGCCGGCCGTTCTCGATCAGCGCGAGCTTCGCGGTGGTCCCGCCCATGTCGAACGCGATCAGGTCCCGCGCTCCGGCCAGCTCGCCGTAGACCGCGGCCATGAGCGCGCCGGCCGCCGGTCCCGACTCGATCATGCGGACGGGATGGCGCTCCATCGCGGCGGCGGTCGCGACGCCGCCCGAGGACTGCATCACGAACAGCCGCCCGCGGTAGCCGCGCGCCTCGAGCGCCGCCGCCAGCCCGCGGAGGTAGTCGCGCACCGCCGACATCACGTACGCGCTCACGACGGTGGTCGACGTCCGCTCGTACTCGCGGAACGTCGGCGACACCTCGTGGGAGAGCGTGACGGCGACGTGCGGCGCCTCCTCGGCGGCGAGCGCGGCGATGCGGCGCTCGTGCGCCGGGTTCAGGTAGGCGTGCAGCAGGCAGACGGCGAGCGTGGTGACCCCGCGGTCGGCGAGCCGGCGGATGGCCCGCCGGGCGTCGGCCTCGTCGAGCGGCGTCCTCACCGACCCGTCGGCCAGCACCCGCTCGGTCACCTCGGCGATGAGCCGCCGCGGGACGAGCGGCGCGGGCTTCTCGATCTGGAGGTCGTAGACCTGGTAGCGCTTCTCGCGCCCGATGATCAGCACGTCGCGGAAGCCGCGGGTGGTGAGCAGGCCGACGCCCCGCGCCTTGCGCTCGATGACGACGTTGGAGCCGAGCGTGGTGCCGTGGACGGCCTGGGCGACGTCGCCCCATCCGACGCCGGCCTCCTCCATCAGCGCGTCGAGGCCGGCCAGGCACGCCGCCGAGGGGTCGGGATAGGTCGTGAGCCGCTTGGCGGTCGTCAGCTCGCCCGTCGGCGACTGGAGCACGAAGTCGGTGAAGGTGCCGCCGACGTCGAACCCGATGCGGTAGGGCACCGGGCGGTCAGCTCCGGCGCTCGGCCCTGGAGAGCACGACGCGGTGCGGGTAGCGCCGGCTCGACTGGTACGTGACGGCGTGCTCCACCGGCTCGCCGTTGCCGCTGAAGTAGGTGCGCTCGAAGAGCAGCAGCGGCGTGCGCGGGCGGACCTGGAGCAGCTCGGCGACGTGGCGGGGCGCCAGCGCGGCGTCGGCCACCTGCTCGAGCACCTTGATGGGGACGCCGAGGTGGCGCTCGATGACGGCGATCAGCGACGTCTTCGACAGGTCCTCGTCGGACAGCGCGGCGCCGATGCGCGGCGGCAGGTATGCGGTGACGTGCTGGAAGGGCCCGGACTCCCCGTAGCGGACGCCGACCACCCGGTAGGCCTCGGAGCCGGGCGGCAGCCTGAGCACGCGGGCGATGTTCGCCGGGATGCGGGTCGGCTCGCGGGAGACCAGCTTGAACCAGGTCTCGGCGCCGAGCGCGATCATGTCGTCGACGGAGCCGATGACGCGCAGCTTGCGGTCGCCGCCGGGCGCCGGCGTGCTGAACGTCCCGCGGCCGGCGTGGCGGTACAGCAGCCCCTCCTGGACGAGGACCTCGAGCGCCTGCCGGATCGTGGGCCGGCTCACGCCGTACACCGCGCACAGCTGGTGCTCCGATGCGATGCGCTCGCCCTCGCCGCGCAGCTCGCGGCGGAGGTCGTCCGCGATCTGCAGGTACCGCGGCACGCCCGGACGGTAGTCCACGGGAGGCCTCCCGCTGTCAGGATGTCCTGACATCTACACCTCCGGCCGGCGCGGCGTCAACGCCGGGAGCGCGATTCTCGCGCAGTGAGAGATGGATCGCCAGCGGCGATCAGTCTCGCCGGCGGAGACGCAGGCGGTCAGCGCTCGCCGTCGTAGGCGAGGAAGCCCCGGCCCGTCTTGCGGCCGAGGTGGCCGGCCATCACCATCCGCTTCAGCAGCGGCGGCGGCGCGTAGCGCGGCTCGCGATACTCCTCGAACATGACCTCGGCGACGTACATCGTCGTGTCGAGGCCGACTAGGTCGAGCAGCGTGAACGGCCCCATCGGATGGCCGCAGCCGAGCTTCATGGCCTGGTCGATGTCCTCGACGGACGCGAGCCCGCTCTCGTAGAGGCGGATCGCGTCGAGGAGGTACGGCACGAGCAGCCGGTTGACGATGAACGCCGTGGAGTCCTTGGTCTGCACGGGGACCTTGCCGACGGCGCGCACCCACCGGGTCGCCGTCTCGACGGCGGCGTCCTCGGTGAGGATCGTGCGCACCACCTCCACCAGCTTCATCAGCGGGACGGGGTTGAAGAAGTGGAGGCCGAGCACCTTGCCCGGTCGATGCGTGGCCGCCGCCATGGCGGTCACGTTGCACGAGGAGGTGTTGGAGGCCAGGATCGCGTGCGGGGCGCACACGCGGTCGAGCTTCGCGAACGTCTCGTTCTTCAGCGCCTGGTTCTCGGTGATCGCCTCGATGACCAGGTCGCAGTCCTTCAGGTCCTCGAGGCGGACCGTGCCGGCGAGCCGCGCGAGCGCCTCGTCCCTGGCCTTCGCCTCGAGCTTGCCCCGCGCGACGAGCCCCTCGAACGTCTTCTTGAGGTTGCCCAGCCCGCGCTGGAGCAGGTCGTCGTTCGCCTCGACGACCGTCGTGCGGAACCCGGACTGCGCCGACACCTGGGCGATGCCCGAGCCCATGAGACCGCAGCCCAGGACGCCGACGTGACGGATCCCGGTCACCTGCGGGCCCGGCGTCCCGGCAGCGGCGGCGGCTCGTAGTGGAGCGTGCCGGGCGGGCAGGGGTTCTTCACGGTCACGCTGACCGACGCCGGGCCGCCGCCGAACTTCACGCTGCCGTCGGGCTGCACGACGCCGTCCAGCGGCGAGCGCGGCGATGACCCCGGGTCCTTGATCGACTCGTCGTACGCCGTCGCGCGCGACTCGACGACCGGCGTCGACATGATGTTCAGCAGCATCGAGGCGCTCACCGGCGTCTTGGCCTCGTCGGCCGCCGCCGGGACCGCCCACGCGCCGGCGGCCAGGACGGCGCCGGCCACGATCGAGCGACGATCACGCATGCAGTGCCTCCACCGTCGTCCCCGCTCAGTCGTAGACGATGAGCGAGTGCAGGGGGTAGTTCTTGAGCTTCTCGCGGCCGTGGAGGAACGCGAGCTCGATCAGGAAGGCGACGCCGACGACCTGGCCGCCGAGCTGCTCGATGAGCCTCAGGGTGGCGGCCATCGTGCCACCGGTCGCCAGGAGGTCGTCGACGGCGAGCACCCGCTGGCCGGCGCGGATCCCGTCCTCGTGCATCGCGAGAGCGTCCCGGCCGTACTCCAGCTCGTACTCGACCTCGATGGTCTTGCCGGGGAGCTTGCCCATCTTCCGGACGGGGACGAATCCGGCATCGAGCTGATGGGCCAGCGCGCCGCCGAAGATGAATCCCCGGGACTCCACGCCCACCACGACCTCGACGCGCTCGTCGCGGTAGCGCTCGGCGAGCCGGTCGATCACGTAGCGGAAGGCGGGAGCATCCTTCAGGAGGGTCGTGATGTCCTTGAAGAGGATCCCCTCGGTGGGGAAGTCCTTGATGTCCCGGATCTTCGCGCGGAGCTGGGCGAGGTCCATGGCGCGCCTATCTTAACGGCCCGTTGGCGCGGCGCGCAAGGCGACCGTCGCCCGGCCTCGAGTGCCTTCACGCTGACACCGCGTCGACAACACCATGTCAGCATGTCAACGCTCGTCTGAGCGCGCTCGATCCAACCCCGCGATTTGACGTGCCCGGTGAGCGCGGCCGGGCGTGGCACTGCCCTTGCGAGCGCCGTTGCGGCGATGGAAGCGCCTACCCTCAACAAGCCCGCGCCCGTGAAGATGCTCCAGTTCTTCTCCGAGCTGCTGCTCGACGCGCCCGTGCGCGGCCGCGTCGTCTCGGTCGAGGTCGAGCAGTCGTCGTACCTGGTCACGGTCGCGCTCGACGAGGGCGGCCAGTCGGTCCGGCAGCTCTCGGTGTGGGACGTGAGCCGCGGGATGAGGGGAGACCCGGACGCCCGCGCGGCCATCCGCCAGAACCTCACCGTCGCCGCCTCCCTCGGACGCTAGGAGGACCAGCCCATGATGCCCCGCGAGGAGGCCCACGCGATCTTCAGCCGGGTGCTCGCCGAGTTCGCGCCCAACTGGGAGCCGCTCGACGAGCTGACCGAGGTGACAATCCGCGAGCGGGACCACTGGCTGTCCGGCATCGGGACCTTCGGCGTCACGCTGAGGAACCGCACGACGGGCTCGTTCAAGGTCCTCGGTCGCCGGGGCCCCGCAACCCCGGGTGTCACCTACCATCGCGGGATCTCCTTCCTGGTCCTCAAGGCCTACGCCGAGCGCAACACCGATCCCGTCCGCCGTTACCTGGACGAGATCGGCCTGAGCCCGCTGCCCCGTACCCAGCCCGCCTACAAGACCGGCTAGGTCCGTCGAGGGGCGCGACGACCGCCCCTCCGGTCCACGAATTACCGGAACCTGCCGGCGGATACCGCAAAGCGGCAGCCGGTTGCGCGCCCCGCTCCGCGGGGGCTGCAACCTCCTTCACCGGCCCGCATTGATGGCCGTTTTTTCACGGATTCACGAACGTTCACGCCGCGGCACGCCTCTTGAGTAGTTTCGCCAACCGAAAGGAGGTGCGCGGTATGGCGTTTCGAGCAATCGTGATCGCGGCGCTGGCCGTCCTGACCCTGGCTCCCGAAAGCTTCGCCCTCGGCGGCGGCGGTCGGGGTTCCGGCGGCGGAGTCTCGGGAGAGTTCTCCTACAACGGCCAGCAGCTCACCTACGAGGGGTCGTGCAGCAACGGCTCCTGCAGCGGCACGTGGAGCACCCGCGCGTCGGTCTCCGAGCCGCTCTCGGCCCTGGCCGTCGGCCTCGGCCTTCTCGGAGCGGGCTGGCTCCGCCGCCGCCGGTAACGGTCGGTCGCCCCACGACCGCCGCCGGGCCGTCGCCGGCGGCGTTCGTGTTTCTCAGCTCGCCCCGCGGAGCGGCAGCAGCCCGGGAAGGTCCGAGAGATCCCGCACCACGAGGTCGGCCTCGGCCGACGGCGCGTTGCCGTCCGCCGCGAAGTGGACGGCCCGCATGCCCGTGGCGCGGGCGCCCGCGACGTCGGCGCCGGGGTTGTCGCCGACGTGCCACGCGGCGCCCGCCGTCGCGCCCAGACCGCGCAGCGTCGCGAGGAAGATCGCCGACGCCGGCTTGCGCGCGCCGACCTCGTCGGAGAACGACATGGCGCCGAAGCACCCGCGGAGGCCGTGGAGGTCGAGCACCCGGCGGAGCACCCGGCCGGGCGTCCGCCCGGTGTTGGACACGATTCCGAGCGGGACGCCGCGCTCCGCCAGCCGCCGCACCGCCTCGGCGGCGCCGGGCAGCAGCCGCGGGGGCCAGCGGAGGATGGCCTCGCCGTAGCCGGCGACGGCCTCCTCGAAGAGCGCGCCCTCCAGGCGGACGAGCACGCCCGGGTCGAGGCACTCGAAGAAGAGCCTCACCTGCTCCTCGACGCTGCAGTCGCGGTGCGCCGTCCAGAAACGCGACGACATCTCCGCGCCGCATCGCTCGTACGCCTCCTCCACGGCCGGGGTCGGACAGGGATGCCCGGCGCGTCGCAGGACCCCCGCGAGACACACGAGCCGCGCGGCGCGAGCCCTCGCGAGCCCGTCGGGCGTGTCCCGGACGAGGGTCTCCCAGAAGTCGAAGGTGACCGCGAGGCGCTCAGCCACCGTCGAGGCCGTCCACCGCGGCCGGCAGCGCCGCGAGGTCGCGGATGACGGCGTGGGGACCCGACGGCGAGGGCCGCGCGGCGCTCGAGACCTGGATCACCCGCATGCCGGCGGCCAGCGCGCCCTGCACGTCGAGGACGGGATCGTCGCCGACGTGGACGGCGGTGGCCGGCTCGCCCTCGACGGCGCGCAGCGCCTCGTGGAAGATGGCCGGGTCGGGCTTTCGCACGCCGAGCTCGTCCGAGAAGACCGTGTGGGCGAAGCACTCGAGCAGGCCGTAATGCGCGAGCAGCCGGCGCAGCACGGCGCCCGGCGTCCGCATCGTGTTCGACACGACGGCGAGGGCGCAGCCCCGCCCGCGCAGCGCCTGCAGGGCCGCCCGCGCGCCCGTGTCCACGGTCGGCGGCACCGCGAGCGCGGGCCGGCCGTACGCCTCCTGCAGGGCGCGGAGCGTCGCGGCGGACAGGCGCGAGGGGAGCGCGGGGTCGGCGGCGCGCAGGATCGCGGCGACGTGCTCCTGCACCGGCACGTCCCGGTGGGAGCGCCAGACGCTCGCCAGCCAGGCGCCCGAGGCCTCGTACGCCCGCTCCAGCACCGCGCGCGGGACGGGGTGGCCTGCCGCCGACAGGATCCGCTCGAAGTCGCCGACGCGCACGCGCCTGTACCGGTCGTCGCTCCCGGGGCCATCGAACAGCAGCGTCCCCCAGAAGTCGACGGTGACGATCCGGATCTTCAGCGCGGCGACTCGAACGCGGGCGCCCGCTTCTCCAGGAACGCGGCGGCGCCCTCGCGCGGCTCGCCGCCGGCGTACGCGGCGGCGAACGCGTCGATGCCGTGGCGGATGGCGGCGGCGAGGTCCGTGTAGCGCCAGCGCAGCATCAGCGCCTTCTGGAGACGGATGGCGCCGGGGGCCGCGGAGGCGATGCGGGAGACGATCCGGTCCGCCGCCTGCGCGAGACGCTCGGGCGCGACGACCTCGTTCACGAGCCCCCAGGACAGCGCCCGCTCGGCCGGCACGGGATCGCCCGTGAGCAGCATCTCGGCGGCGCGTCCCGGGCCGACGAGCGGCGGCAGGAGCGCGGCCTCGATCACGGACGGCACGCCCACGCGCACCTCCGGGAGGCCGAACGACGCCGTGGCAGCGGCGATCCGCACGTCGCAGGCGAGCGCCAGCTCGAAGCCGGCACCCAGGCTCGGGCCGTTCACGGCGGCCACGACCGGGAACGGGGCGTGGTGGACGGCCTCGATCGCGTCGTGGAGCCGGGTGATCAGCTCGCGCGCCGACCCGGCGTCGAGGTCGCGGAGCACGCGGACGTCCATGCCGGCGCAGAAGGCGCGGCCGCTGCCCGTGAGGACCGCCGCGCGCACCGCGCCGTCGCCCGCCAGCGAGGCGAACGCCTGGTGGAGGTCGGAGATGAGCCCGGGCTCGAGCAGGTTGAGCGGCGGCCGGTCGAGGACGCACCACACGACGCCGCCGTGCCGGCGCTCGACGCGGACGGCGGCCATCAGTAGCGCCGCATCGTCGGGTCGACGGCCCGGGCCCAGTAGTCGAGACCGCCCGTCAGGTTCTTGACGTTCTTGAAGCCGAGGCCCCGGAGATAGTGCGCGACCGCGGCGCTGCGGACGCCCTGGTGACAGTAGACGACGATCTCCTGCCGGGGATCGAGCTCCTCCGCCCGCAGCTCGATCTCCTCGATCGGGATGTGGACGGCGTTGGGCAGCCGGCAGAGCCTCGTCTCCCAGTCCTGGCGCACGTCGAGGAGGACGACGCCATCGCGCGCGTCGAGCCGCGCCTTCAGCTCCTGCGGGGTGATCTCGTCCATGCCGGTCTCCTCACCGCGGCGCCGACGGCACGACGAGGAACTCGCCGAGCCAGTCGTTGACGGTCGTCGCGTGCTCGATCTGCGGGAAATGGCCGCAGGCGTCGATCACCCGCACGTCCGTGCCCGGCAGCGCGGCGGCCAGCGCGCGGCAGGTCGCCTCGGGCACGACCGGGTCCTGCCGGCCGTGGATGGCGAGCACCGGCAGCGACAGCGTGGGCAGCGCGCGCCGGTAGCCGGCGCCGCGGCGCTCGAAGTCCTCCCGCACGCCGCGCAGCGTGCCGAGGTACGCGAGCCGCGCGCTCCAGCACGTCCGGTCCGCGTAGTGGGCGCGGACGAGGAAGTCGAGGGGGGCGTCGTCCGGGCGATGGAAGCAGCGGGCGAGCGCCACCCGGTAGAGGCGCGCGTGGCCGCAGAGCGCGAGCGCCTCGCCCAGCCCGGGGACCATCAGGAGGCGGAACGCGGGCGACAGCGGGACGTCGATGCCGGGGACCAGCGCGCCCAGCAGCGCGATGCGGTCGATCCGCGCCGGCCGGCGCAGCGCCGCGGCGACGCTGACGGCGCCGCCGAGCGAGTGGCCGACGAGCGCCGCGTGGCCGATGCCGACCGCGTCCATGAAGCCCTCGAGCGCCGCCGCGAAGTAGGCCAGGTCGTACGGCGCCCGCGGCTTGGCCGAGCGGCCGAAGCCGGGCAGGTCGAGGGCGTACACGGTCGCCCGCGACGCCAGCGCCGCCATCGTGCCGCCCCACGACTCGGCGAAGCCGCCGAGACCGTGCACGAGCACGACGGCCGGGCCCCGGCCCCGGGCGACGTAGTGGAGGGCGAGGCCGTCGAGCGCACCGCCGCGGAGCGTGACGTCGGGCATCGGGGATGGATTCTAGCAGGTCAGTCGCCGCCGCCGAACGGCAGGCGCCCCTGCCCGCGCGGCGCGGCGACGGGCTGGCCCAGGAGGCGCTTCATCATCAGGGCGTTCTGCACCGGGTAGGCGCGGTTGTTGTTGTTGAACGAGACGAAGACCTCCTCGGCCTCGCGCTCGAGCGCGGCCATCTCCGGCAGCAGCGCCCGCAGCTCGTCCTCCGAGTAGAGGTAGTCGTACTTCTCCCGCACGGTCGGCTCCTCGCCGCGCAGCTGCCGCAGCCAGCCCTCGGCGTTGCGGCCGTGGAGCCGGACGACGGCGAGCGGCGCGGTGACGGCCGTCACGCGGGGCACCGCGCCGGCGGCCTCGGGACCGTCGACCACCACGTGGGCCAGGCGCGCGGCGCGGAGCGCGGCGAGGGTCTCGTCGCCGTGGTCGGGGAACCACGAGCGGTCCCGGAACTCCACGGCGATCCGGTGGCCGGGCAGCCGCCCGGGGAGCGACGCCAGGTAGTCGAGCCGCGCCGGCGCGTAGCGCACCCAGGGCGCGAACTGGAAGAGGACGTAGCCGAGCTTGCCGGCCTCGGCGAGCGGCTCGAGCGACGCCGCGAAGAGGCGGAACGCGGCGTCGAGCGCGCGCGACGTGAACGCCGCGGCGTCGACGTCGCCGCGCCGCGTGAGCGGAGGGCTCGGGGGCAGCAGCCGGCCGACGTCGGCCGGCAGCGACTGCGGCCGGGCGTGGTGCCCCGTCATCGGCGCCCAGGCCTTCACGTGGAACAGGAACCCGGGCGGCGTGCGCTCCACCCAGCGCGCGACCGTCCGGACGTCGGGGATCGCGTAGTACGAGGCGTTGACCTCGACGACGTCGAAGACGCCCGCGTAGAAGCGCAGGCGGGCCTCGGACGACATCGACCGCCGGGGATAGAACGAGCCGTCCTCGATGAGGGCGGGATCGGCCCAGGACGAGATCCCGACGCGGACCCGAGACGGCACCGCCGATCAGAGAACCTTCTCGTAGACGCCCGGCGGGATGACGCGGAAGACGGGGATCGGCTGCGAGACGTTCTTGAACGTGCGCTCGCCCAGGCTCTCCAGCACGAAGTGCTGCCGGATCCGCTCGGCCGTCGCCGGCCCGACGACGATCTCGCCACCCTGGGCCGAGCCGGCGAGCCGCGCCGCGACGTTGGTGGTCGGCCCCGTCGCCGTGAAGGTCCAGCGCTGGGCCCCGGCCCCGCCCAGCTTGGTGGCGCCGACGAGCGCCTCGCCGGTGTTGATGCCCATGTGCAGCTGGACGGGCGGGAACACGCCGCCGTACTCCTCGTTCAGCGCCGCCGCGCGCTGCCGGATGGCGAACGCGGCGCGGGTGGCGTCGAGCGCGTGGTCGGTGGCGGCCTGCCGGTCGGACTGGAAGATGACCATGAGCCCGTCACCGGCCGTCTCGTTCACGTCGCCGTGGTGGCGCTGGATGATCTCCAGGAAGCTCGAGAAGTAGAGCTGGACCAGCTGGTTCAGCCGCTTCGGCTCGAGCTGCTCGCTGAGCCGGGTGTAGCCCGCGATGTCGAGGAAGAGCACGGAGACCTCGACGGTCCGCTTCTCCAGCTCGGTGGCGTCCGGGTTCCGCTCCAGGAGGCGCTTGACCGACTCCGGCACGAACTTCGACAGCTCGCCCTTGAGCTGCTCCAGCAGCTCGAGCCGCTGCCGGGACTCCTGGAGACTCTGCAGCGCGCCCGCCAGCTCCTCGTTCTTGCGCGCGAGGTCGGCGTAGGCGGTCGCCAGCCGGGCGGTCATCTCGTTGAACGCCGCTCCCAGCCGTCCCAGCTCGTCGCGGCTCGTCGCCGGCGCGCGGGCGTCGAAGTCGCCGTCCCCGACGCGCCCCGCCACCGCGGCCAGCGTCTCGACGGGCTTCACGACGACCCGGCGCATGGCGACGCTGAGGACCGCGGCCGCCGCGACGATCGTGAGGGCCCCGATCAGGACCTGGCGGTTCCGGTGGCGCCGGACCTCGGCGAGCACCGGCTCCATCGACGTGGCCACCTGCACCACCGCGCGGACGGCGTGGTCGGTGCCGTGGCAGCCCTGGCACTTCTCCTGGTTCGGCACCGGGTGGAAGAGCGTGAACAGCATGACGCCGTCCCGCTCCTCGAGCGATTCCTGGGTCTGGAGCGTCGCGACCGCGCGCTCGAAGAGCGGTCCGGCCATGGTCTTGCCGGGCTGGCGGCGCATCTTGCTGATGTTCGCGAGGACCTGGGGCGGGAGGTCGGCGTTCTTCCGGACCTCCTCGAGCGTCGCCAGGTCCGTGAACGCCTCGACGCCGTTGCGCCGGAAGATCGTGAGGCCCTCGACCGGCGACGACGTGCGGAGCTCCTCGAGCACGGTCCGCGTCACGTCGGGGCGCTCCTGGAGCATCGCGCCCTCGATGCTGGCGACGATCGTGGACGTCAGGCGGCGGGCGGCGACCTTGTTCTGGTCGACGAGGAGCGCGGCCTCGCGCTGGATCGTCCAGACGGTGGAGGCGCCGAAGCCGACGATGAGCACGGCCACGATGAAGACGGTGATCTTCGTGGCCAGACGGGACCCGAGCGGCACCGCGCGCGCGGCCGGCATCCGCGGTGATCCTAGCACGCCGGCGGGGGAATCAGGCCGCGGCGGCGCCGAGGAGGTCGTCGATCCGCCGCACCAGCTCCTGGAGCGACATGCTGCCCTTGACGAAGAAGGCGGCGGCGCCCAGCTCGATGGCCTGCTCCAGGTCGCCGTCCTGTCCGACGCCGCTCAGGACGATGACCGGGATGCCCGACGTGGCCGGGTCGGCCCTGAGGGCCCGCAGGACGTCGAACCCACCGACCTTCGGCACCAGGAGGTCGAGCAGGATCAGGTCCGGCGCGTCGCTCCGCGCCCGGCGCACGCCCTCCTCGCCGTCGAGCGCCGCCACGACCTCGTACCCGAGCCCCCGGAGCCCGGTCTCGGCGGCCTTCCGGACGACGCGGTCGTCCTCGACGAGCAGGATGCGCTTGCGGCTCATCGCTCGCCCTCCAGGAGCCGGGTGAGGCGCTCTCCCAGCTCCTTCAGCGAGAGGTTCGCCTTCACCCAGTAGTCGACGGCGCCGAGGCTGATGACCTCCGCGACGTCCTGCTCGCGCGACGAGTTCGAGAGGATGAGCACCGGGATCGCCTTCGTGGCGGGATCGGCCTTGAGGGCGCGGAGCACCTCGACCCCCGGCATCCTCGGCATCAGGAGGTCGAGGAGGATCAGGTCGGGCGACTCGGTGCGCGCCATGCGCAGCCCCTCCTCGCCGTCGACCGCCGCGATCACCGTGAACCCGCGCTGGCGGAGGCTGGCCTCGCACGCGCGCCGGAGGAACCGGTCGTCCTCGACCAGGAGAATCCGCTTGCCGTCGGTCGTCATCGCTGTGACCCCGTCCCTGTGAGGGTGAAGTAAAACGTCGCGCCCTGCCCTTCCTCCGACTCGCACCAGACGCGCCCGCCGAAGCGCTCGACCAGGAGCCGGACCAGGTAGAGCCCCAGCCCGGTGCCCTCCGTCTCCATCGCGAAGACGTTGTCGGCGCGGTAGAACTTCTCGAACAGCCGGGGCTGCGCCTCCTTGGGGATGCCGATGCCCGTGTCGCGGATGCGCCACAGGACCTCGCCGCCCGCTGCGGCGAGGGCGATGTCGATGGCGCCGCCCGCGGGCGTGTACTTCACGGCGTTCGATACCAGGTTCAGCACCACCTGGCGTACGAGCTGCGGGTCGACCGTCACGGGCGGCACGTCGTCGCCGACCGTGACCGAGACGCGGAGGCCCTTGTCCCGCACGAGCGGACCGACGTCGTCCAGGACGGCCTGCGTGACGGCGGCGAGGTCGGTGGGCTGCGGGTGCATCTCGATCTTGCCCCGCTCGAGGCGCGAGATGTCGAGCAGGTCGTTCACGAGCGTGATCAGGCGCTCGGAGGCGCCACGCGCGTCCCGGATGCAGGACAGGACGGCCTCGGGCACGCCGCCCTCCTGCTCGGCCAGCTCCAGCATCCACTTGATCCCCGAGAGCGGCGTTCGCAGCTGGTGCGTGACGAAGGAGACGAAGTCGCTCTTCATCTGGCTGACCTCACGCTCCCGCGTCACGTCCTGCAGCGTGACCGTGTGGCCCAGCAGGTGGCCGCTCGCGTCCCGCGTCGGGCGGATGACCCAGTGGAGCACGCGGCCCAGGCGCGCCACGGCGAGGTCCCCCTCGCCGCCGTCCTCGCCGGGGGCCGGCGACGAGAGCGCCTCGACGAGCGGCCCGTCGGCCGCGGTCACGCCGCGCCCGCGGAGGACGGTGACGAGGTCCGCGCCCACCAGCGAGTCGTGGTCGACGCCGATCAGGTCGGCGGTCCGCCGGTTGGCGGCGACGACGGAGCCGTCGGAGCCGACGAAGAGGACGCCGTCGGAGGTGGAGTCGAGGATCTGGGTCAGCCGCTCGCGCTGCGCATGGGCCTCCTCGTAGAGCCGCGCGTTCTCGAGCGCCACGGAGGCCTGGTCGGCGAACGCGCGGGCGAGCCGCACCTCCTCGTCGGTGAAGACCCGGCCGGTGCGGTCGACGAGGCTCAGCGCGCCGATGACGGCGTCACGGACGACGAGCGGGATCGCGAGCACCGCGCGGCTGTCGGACGCGCCGAGCGCCCCGCGCTGCGGCGGCGTGAGCCGGATCCTCGGGTCGTCGAGGAGGTCGGGCGACGCGAGCGGCGCCCGGTCGGCGACGACGCGGCCGACGGCGCCCGTGCCGGCCGGCACGCGATCGGGGCGGCCCGCCAGGGCGGCGGGATTCACCGTGGACCCGGCGACCGCGACGAGATCCCCCGTCCCGGGCTCGAGCCGGTAGAGCGTCGCGCCGCCGGCGGAGACCAGCGAGCGCACGCTGTCGGCGATGCGCTCCGCCACGACGGCCGGATCGAGGGTGCTGCTCACGGTGTCACCGAGCGCGAGGAGCGTCTCGGTCCGCCGCAGCTGGGTCTGGGTCTCCTCGTAGAGCCGCGCATTCTCGAGCGCGACAGCCGCCTGGTCCGCGAAGGCGCGGGCGAGGGCCACCTCCTCGTCGGTGAACACGCGGCCGGCGGCGTCGCCGAGGCCGAGCGCGCCGATCACGCGGTCGTGGACGACGAGCGGCACGGTGAGCACGGCGCGCTGGTCGACGTCCGCGTAGTGCGCGCGCAGGTCGGCGGCGAGGTCGAACCGCTCGTCGTCGAGCAGGTTCGGCGTGGACACGGGACGCCGCTGCTGCACCGCCAGGTTCGCGACGCTGTGTCCCGGGAGCACCGATCCGCGCGGGTACTTGGCGGCCAGCTCGCCGACGATCGCCAGGACGGCGAGGCGGCCGGTCGCCGCGTCCAGCCGGTAGACGGCCGAGGAGTACGCCCCGAGCAGCTCGCGGATGCTGGCGGCGACGGCGTCGGCGACCACCGTCGCGTCGAGCGACTCGGTGAGCTTCCGGCCGACCCGGGCGAGCGCCATCGTGCGCTGGGCCTGGCGGGTCGCCTCCTGGTAGAGGCGGGCATTCTCGAGCGCGACGGCCGCCTGGTCGGCGAACGCCTGGAGCAGGTCGACCTCGGCGTCGGAGAACGCGCGCGGCCCCTCGTCGCCGACGTAGAGCGCGCCGATGGTCCGGCCCCGCGAGCGGAGCGGCACGGCGAGCATCGCCGTCGACCGTTCGCTCAGGTGGCGCCGCATCGAGTCGCTCAGCACGATGTCCGGGTCGGCGGCCACGTTCCTGCTCTGCACGGCCCGCCCGAGCTTGACGGCCCGGCCCGTCACGCCGAAGCCCGCGGGGAAGACGCGCGAGGGGGCGAACAGCGCCTCGTCGCCCGAGGCGGCGAGCAGCGCGAGTCCGCCGTCCGGCTGGAGGATGCGGAGTCCCGTGGAGCGGACACCCATCAGGAGCGGCAGCGTGTTGACGATCGCCTCGCCCACGGCGGCGACGTCGAGGCGCTCGGCCAGCATGCGCCCCACGCGGATCAGCTCCTCCGCCTCCCGCTGGCGGCGCCGCGTCTCGGCATAAAGCCGGGCGTTCTCGAGGGCGACGGCCGCCTGGTCGGCGAACGTCTGCGCCAGCGCGACGTCCTCGTCGCCGAACACGCGGCCGGCCTCGTCGCCGATGCTGAGCGCGCCGATCAGGCGGTCCTGGAGGACGAGCGGGACCGACAGCACCGCGCGGTCGAGCTTCGCCAGGCGGTCGTCGACCCCGCGCGCGCTCAGGTCGATCGCGCTGGCGAGGTCCGCCGTCCGGAACGGGCGGCGCTCGCGGGCCGCGGTGTCGGCGGTGCCGCCGGCGGGCGCCGCGCTGCCTTCCTCGAGCAACGCCGCCGCCGCCCCGGTGACCGCCATGACCCGCAGGCCGCCGGCGTCGTCGGTCCGGTACAGAACCGCGGATCGCGCCCCGAGCAGCTCGCGGATGCCCGCCACGATGCTGCGGCCGATGATCGACGGCTCGAGGGAGCGGGTGAGGCCGCGCGCCAGCCCGGCGAGGGCCTCGGCCGCGCGGCGCCGGGCCTCGCTCCGCTCGAACATCCGCGCGTTGCGGATCGCCACGCCGGCCTGGGCGAGGAACCCCTCGAGCACGTCCTCGTCGTCCGCCGCAAGCCGGATCGGCTGGCGGCCGTAGAGCGCCAGCACCGCGAGCAGCTCCCCCTCGAAGATCACCGGCAGCGCCAGGTAGCTGCGCAGGCCGTGCCGGCGCCACCACGCGCCGGCGAGCATGCGCGGATCGCCCTCGAAGTCGTCCACGTGGAGCCGCTCGCGGCGGGTCGCCACCCAGCCGACGCCGCCCTCGTCGTAGGCGACCTCGCGCAGCGGGAACGTCGCGCCGATCGCCTCGTCCGAGAAGCGGACCAGCGCCAGGCGGCGGCGCTCAGGGTCGGCGATCCAGAAGGAGGCGACCGGCAGCGCCATCAGCTCGGCCGCGGCCGAGGCGATCTCCTCGAGGACCGCGTCCTGGTCCACGACCGCGGACACCAGGCGGTTGAGCCGCGCCAGCGTCCGGACGCGCTCGAGGCGCCGCTCCAGCGACTCGTAGAGCCGCGCGTTCTCGATCGCGATGGCCGCCTGGTCGGCGAACGACCCCAGCAGGTGCACCTCGGCGTCGGTGTACCGGCGAGGCACCGTCGTGTTGAACGCCAGCACGCCGAGCACCTCGTCGCCCTTGCTGATCGGCAGGCCGAGGTACGTCGTCATGCCGGCGCGCCGCGCGTGCTCCCGGAGCGCGTTGCGCGGGTCGTCCTGGATGTCGTCGACGTAGAGCGCACGCCGGCTCTCGGCGACGATCCCGGAGTAGCCGCGGCCGAGCGGCAGCACGACGCCCGCGGGGACGGCGGCGCCCATCGTTGCCCCCACCCGCAGGACGCCGGCGCCGCGGTCGACGAGCATGACCGTGACGTGCTCGGTCCGCGCGATCCGCGACGCCTCCTGCATGATGCGCTGCAGGATCGTGTGGAGGTCCGAGTGCTCCATCAGCGTGTGGGTCGCCGAGAGGAGGGCCGACAGCTCCTCGGTGTGGCGCACCGCCTCGGCGTACAGGCGCGCGTTGTCCAGCGCCACCGCCGCGGTGTCGGCGACGGTCTGGGCGAGCTGCACCTCCTCGTCGTCGAAGACGCGGCCCGTCACGCCGACGAGCGAGAGCGCGCCGACGACGCCGTCGTTGACGACGAGCGGCACCGCCAGCACCGCGCGGTGGGCGCGCGGCTCGATCAGCGCGCGGAGGTCCGGCGGCATCGCGATGCGCGGGTCGGCGAGCGTGTCCGGCGTGGCGACGGGCTGCCGGCGGGCGACCGCCAGGCCGACCGCGGCCGCGCCCTTGGGGATGACGTCGGGCGCCGGCGCGTCGTCCGAGGAACGGGAGACCGCCGCCAGGCTGCCATCCGGCTCCGCCCGGTAGAGCGTGGCGCGGCGGAGCCCCAGCAGGGCGCACATGCGATCGACGATGCGCTGGCCGACGAGCGCGGGATCGAGCACGCCCGTGAGCCCGCGCCCCACGTCGGCCAGGGCCTCGGCGCGGCGGCGGCGCTGCTCGCTGCGCGCGAAGACCTCCGCGTTGCGGATGGCGATCGCCGCCTGCGCCACGAAGCTCCCCAGCAGCTCGTGGTCGTCCTCCTCGAACCGGAAGGGGCCGCGCCCGTACAGGGCGAGCACCGCGACCAGCACGCCCTCGTGGACCACCGGCAGGCCGTAGAAGCTCGTGAGGCCCCGCGACCGCCACCACTCGAGGCCGACGAGGCGGCCGTCGGCGAAGACGTCGGGGACGTCGACGGGCTGCCGGCTGCCGATCAGCGCGCCGGCGAGGCCCTGGTCGTAGGCGATGCGGCGGGCGGGGAAGGTCGCGGCGGCGTCCGGGTCCGAGAAGGCGACGGCCTCGAGCACGCGCTCGGCGTCGCTGGCGCGCCAGAACGAGGCGACGGCGGCGTTCGTCAGCCGCGCGGCGGCGACCGTGATCTCCCGGAGCACGCGCTCGGTGTCGAGCGACGACGAGATCAGCCGGTTCAGCCCCGTGAGGGCCTGGAGCCGCGCCAGCCGGGCGGTGACCTTCTCGTAGAGCCAGGCATTGTCGATGGCCAGCGCGACCTGGCTGGCGATCGCCACCGCGAGCGCCGCCTCGTCGTCGGTGAAGCGGTGGCGGCGGCGCATGTGGTCGATGTTCAGCGTGCCGATGACCTCGTCGCGGCAGACGAGCGGCACGACCAGCGCGGACTTGATGCCGAACAGGTCGCGCCAGTACGCGGGGGCCAGGTCGCTGCGGTCGACGTCGTCGATCGCGATGGCGCGCCGCTCCCGCATGGCGATCACGTGGACCGGCGTGTCGACGACGAGCCGCCGGCCCAGGCTGCGGAACCGCTCCCACAGCTCCCGGTCGACGTGGCCGTCGGCGAACTGGGACATCATCGGGATGATGTGGCCGTCCCGGAAGACGTTCACCGAGGCGCGGTCGGCGTCGAGCGCGAGCGCGATGCGCCGGGTGATCTCCTTGAGCAACGGCTTGACCTCGAGGGTGGACGCCGTCCGCCGCGCGATGTCGAGCAGGACCTCGAGCTCGCGCGTGCGCTGCTGCTGCTCGGCGTGCGAGCGCGCGGTGACCAGGTGCTCCCGGCGGCGCTGGCAGAGGCGCTCGACCAGGCGCCCCAGACCGGCCAGGTGCACGGGCTTCACCAGGAAGCCCGCCACGCCGTTCTCGGCGGCGGCCAGCGCCGCCTCCGGCGCCGGCGAGCCCGTGACGACGACGAAGTCCGGGCCCGGAGCCGCGCGGCGCGCAGCGGCCAGCACGTCGAGCCCGGACATGTCGGGCAGGCGGATGTCCAGCAGCACGACCCAGGGGTCGAGGCGCTCCAGGGCGTCGAGGGCCTCGCGGCCGGTGGTCGCGACGGTCACCGCGTAGCCGGCGGCCTCGAAGAAGTCGCGCAGCGTCACCGCCAGCGCGCGGTCGTCGTCGACGACGAGCAGGCGCGCCTGTTGCGGCTGCGCCTCCATGGCGACGGGCCGGCGCTCCGCGACGCTCACGCGCGATCGACCGCCTTCTCCAGGAGCGCCATCACCCTGGACCGGAACTTCTCGATGGCGAAGGGCTTCTCCAGGAAGTCGTCGGCGCCGCAGTCGAGGATCCGCTGGCGCACCTCGGCCTCGGGGTAGGCGGTGACCGCCAGGATCCGGATGGACGCGGTGTCCCGCCGCCGCTTGAGCCGCCGGCAGACCTCGAAGCCGTCGAGCCGCGGCATCCGGATGTCGAGGACCAGGACGTCCGGGCGGAACGCGCCGACCTGCACCAGCGCCTCGTAGCCGCTGGTCGCGGTGTCGACGACGCACGCGGGAAGGATCTCCTCGAGAGTCTCCTTCAGGGCCGCGACGAGAGCCTCGTCGTCGTCGACGAGGAGGATCCGCCGGCGCTGCGTGCCGCCGGACCGGGAATTCTCCGCGAGCCGCGCCTGGAAGGCGAGCAGATCGCTCTCGCTGATCCGGTGGTGGCCTCCCGGCGTGCGGAGGGCCGGCAACTGCTCCTCGCGGATCCAGCCCTTGAGGGCGTTGATGCTCACACCGAGGCGCTCCGCCGCTTCTCGCGTGGTGAGGTACTTCACGACGCCGCCGCCGACGCTCTGGCTCTTCCGTTCCATGATTGACACTTATGACGCTTCTGACAGATCCGTCAATCACCGTTTTCCGGACCCAACATGCGGGGGTCAGGTTTTCCTCGGCTGCGACCGGATGCGGTTCACCGTGGGTCGAGCGGCCCGCCCGGCACCCGGCTCGACAGGTCGAGCGCTCGAGCGTTCGGCGGCTCGCTCACGGCAGGGCGGGGCGGCGATCCTGGCAGAGGCCTGGCGCCGAGCGACGGGCGCCGCCGGCGCTTCCACGACCCCGGGGAGCCCCGGGGACTGCGGCGTGCAACTAGCCGGCTCTCAAGACCTTTGCCCCCGCCGCTGGTGTAGCGCCATTGCGGCACCAACTACCACTTGCGCAGGCCCCCGCTCCTGTGCAACCCTACGGTCGGCTTTCACGGACGAAACCCTCCTTTCAAATCCAGCGGTACCGGTTCAGATCGAAGACTGAGAACGACTGTAAGGAGGACAGCATGAGCCAGCACGGCAAGACGCTCGCGATCCTGGCCTTCGGAATCGCGATCGCGCTGAGTGGACTGGCCCTCGGCCGTCAGGTGATCGCGATCGCCGGGGAAGCCGACTCCGAGCGGCTTCAGCGTGCCATCCTGGACCACGTCGCCCAGAAGAACCCCCAGGCACCGATCAGCGCCTTCCGGGGCTTCCCGGAGACCCTGCTGACCGAGTCCGCCCGCTCCAACATCGACCACTGCCTCGCCCTGGCGCAGGCGGAGGTGGAGTCGGAGTTCAGGCACGACGCGGTGGGCGCGGCGGGGGAGATCGGGCTCTTCCAGGTCCTGCCGTCGACCGCCGCCCTGTTCGAGTCCAAGGTCGGCCGGTTCCGCCGTCCGACGGTCGCCAGCGGCCGGCGGGATCTCGGCGACCTCGCCGACCCCACCGTCAGCACCCGGTTCGCCATGGCCTATCTCAGGGACATCATGACGCGCCGGTCGAACATCAAGGACGCCCTGACCGAGTACAACGGCGGCCCGACGGGTCGGAAGCCGCACTACTACCGGATGGTGATGGGAGCGTACGTCGAGGTCCTCGAGCGCGCCGAGCTGCGCTGCCGCTTCCGCGAGGCGCCCAGGCAGGCCCCCATCCTCACGCTGCTCACCCGCGCCTGACACCCGCGTCGGGGCGCGCGCCGGACGGCGCGCGTCCCGACGGCGTCATCGCCTCCGGTAGTCGAAGAAGCGCCCCCGCGCCGTCGCCAGCAGCCGCGCGGTCCCGAGCTCTTCCAGCCGCGCCTCCACGTCGACATACTTGCCGTGGTCCCGGACGACAGCGCCGCGTCCCAGCAGCGGCACCTCCAGCGGCACGGGCCGGAGGTAGCGCACGCTCAGCTCGCCCGTCACCGTGAGACGCCCGGTGCCGCGGAGCGAGGCGGCTCCGCAGACCTCGTCGAGATAGGCGGCCACGATGCCGCCGTGGGCGGCGCCCGGCGGCCCCTCGTAGACGTGCGGCACCACGATCGGCGAGACGACGCCGTCGTCGGCGCCGAAGCAGCGGACGTGGAGTCCCGTGGGGTGCGCCGGTCCGCAGCCGAAGCAGGAGCGGAAGGCGCTGGCCGGTGCGTCCGGCCACCGCATCTCCTCGAGCCCCGCCAGATACGGCGCGAACACGTCGGGAAGGTCGTTCGTCGTGGTCATCGGCGCGCGCCAGTGTAGCACCCGGCGATACAATCATCGGGCGCAGCCGCGCTGGAGGACGAGCCATGAAGGGCGTCACGCTTCCGACCGAGACGGTCTTCGTCATGGAGATGTCCCCGATCAAGTTCGGCCTCGGCGCCACCGACGAGATCGCCCACGACGCCCGCCGCCTGGGTCTCGGGCGGGTGCTCATCGTCACGGACCGCCACGTCGCCGAGCTGGGCCTCCCCGAGCGCATCCGGGCGCTGCTCGGGGAAGAGGGCGTCAAGGCCGACGTGTACGACGGCGTCGAGGTGGAGCCGACGGACCGGTCGATGGAGGAGGCGGCGGAGTACGCGCGCCAGAAGGACTTCGACGGCCTGATCGGGGTGGGCGGCGGCAGCGCGCTGGACACGTGCAAGGCCGTGAACCTCCTCACGACGTACCCCGCGCCGCTCCTCGACTACATCAACAGGCCGGTGGGCCGCGGCCTCGCGGTCCCCGGGCCGCTGCGCCCCATGATCGCGGTCCCCACGACGGCGGGGACCGGCAGCGAGACCACCGCGGTCGCGGTCACCCACGTCCTGGACCAGCACGTCAAGGCGGGCGTGTCGCACCGGCTGCTCAGGCCCGCGCTCGGCGTCGTCGACCCGCTGAACACGCTCACGGCGCCGCCGGAAGTCACGGCCGCCGCCGGCGCGGACATCCTGACGCACGCGATCGAGTCCTACACGACGCGCCCGTACAACGCCCGCCCCAAGCACCACCCTCCCGACCGCCCCGCGTACATCGGCGCGAACCCGGCGAGCGACATCTGGTGCGAGAAGGCCATCGAGTACGTCGGCCGCTACCTGCGCCGCGCGGTGCTGAACGGCCTCGACGTCGAGGCGCGCGTCCACCTGGCGCTGGCGGCGAACTACGCGGGCGTCGGGTTCGGCAACGCGGGCGTCCACATCCCGCATGCCGTCGCCTACCCGGTGGCCGGCCTCGTCCGCGACTTCGTCCCGGCCGGTTACCGCACCACGAAGCCGCTGGTGCCGCACGGCATGTCGGTGATCCTCACCGCGCCGGCCGCCTTCCGGTTCACCTATCCCACGGCGCCGGAGCGCCACCTGAGGGCCGCTGAGCTGATGGGAGCGCGGGTGGAGGGCCTGTCCGAGGCCGAGCGCCGCGAGGCGCTGCCCCGCGCGCTGGCGGCGCTCATGCGCGACGTCGGGATCCCGAACGGGCTGTCGGCGATCGGCTACTCCGAGCGCGACGTGCCCGCGCTGATCGAGGGGACGCTGCGACAGCCGCGGCTGCTGGCCGGCGCGCCGCGCGCGGTCGGCGCCTCCGAGCTGGACTGGATCCTCCGCGACGCGATGACCTGCTGGTAGCCGCTCAGCCCACCCGCTCGAACTTCTGCAGCGAGCGGATGTGGTGGCGCGGCGGCTGCTCCTTGCTGCCGACGGCGGTCCACGAGACCTCCGCGACGTAGAGGTCGCCGCGGGAGTCGACGGCGCAGCCGTGGGGCGCCAGGAACTCGCCGGGCTTCTCGCCGGGGAACCGTCCGCCGATGCGGCCGACGAGATCGCCCTTGGCGTCGAGGATCGACACGCGCGCGCCCAGGTTCGCCACGTCCTTGTTCACGGCCAGGTGCGTCGGCAGCTCTCCCACGTAGAACCGCCCGCCGTCGCGCCGGTCGGCGAAGAGCCCGCACGGCCGGTGGAGGTTGTTCCACTGGGCCAGGAACTGCCCCCTCGGCGAGAAGACCTGGACGCGATGGTTCTCGCGGTCGGCGACGTAGACGAGGCCGTCGCGGTCCGTCGCGATGTTGTGCGGCAGGTTGAAGCAGCCGGGATCGGTCCCGGGCTCGCCCCACGAGAACAGGTGGCGCCCGGCGGGATCGTACTTGTGCACGCGCGAGTTGCCGTAGCCGTCGCTCACGTAGACGTCGCCCGTGTGCGGGCAGAGGGCGACGTGGGTCGGCCGGTTGAACGGCTTGCCGCCCTGGAGCGTGGCCGGCCGGTCGGGGTCGCCGATGGTCAGCAGGAGCCTGCCGTCGGGCGTGAACTGCCGGATCGTGTGGTGCAGGTCGTCGGTGAGCCAGAGGCTGCCGTCGGGGCCGATCGTGATCCCGTGAGCGCGGCGGAACATCCCCTCGCCCCACGCGCGGCGCAGGTTGCCCGCGCGGTCGAACTGGATGACGGGATGCTCGCCGCGGTTGAACACCCACACGTTGTCGTCGGCGTCCACCGCGACGCTGGTCGCCTCCAGGAACGACCAGCCCTCGGGCAGACGGCCCCAGCCCACCACCGGACGATAGTCCATGACGCTGGCCCCCCGCGGTCGCCGCCGCGACCGTTTATACTGCCCGCCATACTGCCACAGACTCGATGACCTCGCCCATCGGCTCGTCCGTGAAGCGCAAGGAGGACCGCCGTCTGCTGACGGGCGGCGGCCGCTTCCTCGACGACGTGGCCGTCGCCGGCGCGCTCCACGCCGCGATCGTGCGCAGTCCTCACGCCCGCGCCCGCATCGTCCGGCTCGACCGGTCGCGCGCGCTCGCCGCGCCGGGCGTGGTGGCGGCGCTCGACGTCGGCGATCTGCCCGAGTGCGCCGGCGACGTCGTGCCGCCGCTCGTCCCCTCGCCGCGGATGCGGCCGTACGCGCACCCCGCGCTCGCCGGCCCCGAGGTGCGCCACGCCGGCGAGGCGGTCGCGATCGTGGTCGCGGACGACGCCTACCGCGCCGCGGACGCCGCCGACCTCGTGGTCGTGGAGTACGAGGCGCTCCCGGCGGTCGCCTCGCCCGAGGCGGCGCTCGCGCCGGGGGCGCCGCGCGTGTTCGCGGACTGGCCCGACAACGTGGCCGGCACGGCGCGCGCGGAGATCGGCGACGTCGACGCGGCGTTCGCCGCCGCCGACGTGGTCGTCGAGGCGGATCTCGTGGTGCCCCGCGCGGCGCCGGTGCCGATGGAGCCGCGCGGCGTGCTCGCCCTGCCCGCGGCCCCCGACGGTCGCTTCACGGTGTGGACGTCCACGCAGGTGCCGTACGCGGTGCGGGCCGCGATCGCGCGGGCGCTCGGGCTGCGCGAGGAGCGCGTGCGCGTGATCGCCCCCGACGTGGGCGGCGGCTTCGGCGGCAAGGGACACGTCTATCCGGAGGACGTCCTGGTTCCCGCCGCGGCCCGGCGGCTCGGCCGGCCGGTCAAGTGGGTCGAGACGCGGCGGGAGCACATGCTGGTGTCGGCGCCGGACCGCGATCAGCGCCACCGGGCGCGGATCGGCGTGAGCCGCGACGGGCGCATCGTGGCCCTCGAGACGGCGTTCACCCGCGACCACGGAGCGTACCCCGCGCTCGGCGACGTCATCGCGCTCAACTCGATGAATCACCTGCCCGGCCCTTACCGGGTGCCCGCGTACCGGGCGACCGCGACCAACGTCGTGACGAGCAAGCCGTTCACCGGCGCGTATCGCGGCGCCGGCCGCCCCGAGGCGGCGTTCGTCCTCGACCGCCTCCTCGACCGCGCGGCGCGCAGGATCGGCATGGACCCCGCGGCGCTCCGGCGCCGCAACCTCGTGCGCGCCGAGGACATGCCGTACCGCTCGGGGCTCACCTACCGCGACGGGGCGCCGATCGTCTACGACCCCGCGGACTACGTCGCGGCCTTCGACGCCGTGCTGGCGACCCTCGGCTGGGACGACTGGCGCGCCGAGCAGCGCCGGCGGCGCGCGCCGTCCCGCCCCATCGGCCTCGGCATCTCCGCCTACGTCGAGGGGACCGGCATCGGGCCGTTCGAGGGCGCCGACGTGCGCGTCGATCCCGACGGCAGCGTCACGCTCTTCGTCGGGGTCTCCTCTCAGGGCCAGGCCCACGAGACCACGCTCGCCCAGATCGCCGCCCACGAGCTGGGCGTCGACGTCGACCGGGTCGCGGTCGTCGGCGGCGACACGACGGTGATCGGCTTCGGCATGGGAACGATCGCCAGCCGCGTCGCCGCCGTCGCCGGTCCCGCGGTGGCGCGGACGGCCCGCGAGGTGGCCCGCAAGGCGCGCGTCGTGGCGGCCGAGCTGCTGGAGTGCACGCCCGCGGACGTCGTCCTCGCCGGCGGCCGGGCGCACGTCAAGGGCCTGGGGGAGCGCGCGGTGACGCTGGGCCGGCTCGCCGCGGCCGCCGTCCGCAGCCCGGCGCTCGCGCGCGAGGGCGCCCCCGGTCTCGCGGCGTGCGGCTTCTTCCACCCCGCCACGGTGACGTGGGCCTTCGGCGCCCACGCCTGCGCGCTCGAGGTCGACCTCGAGACGGGCGAGGCGCGGCTGCTCGCCTACGCCGCCGTCCACGACTGCGGCCGTCCGGTCAACCCGATGGTCGTCGAGGGCCAGCTCCACGGCGGCATCGCCCAGGGCGTGGGGGCGGCGCTGATGGAGGCGCTCGTCCACGACGCGAGCGGGCAGCTCCTCACCGGCAGCCTCATGGACTACGCGGTGCCGCGCGCCGACCAGATGCCGCCGCTGTCCGTGGTCGCGCTCGACTACCCGTCGGCGGTCAACGAGCTGGGGATCAAGGGGGTCGGCGAGAGCGGCGTGATCGCGCCGCCGCCCGCGATCACGGGCGCCGTGGAGGACGCGCTGGCCGACCGCGGCGTCACGCTCGACGCGCTGCCCGCGACGGCGGCGCGCGTCTGGGAGTCGCTGCGCCGCGCGGCCGCGACGCGCTGACGCGTGGGCCGCGCGCAGACCGGGACGCTGCGAGGCCGGGCGGTGCGCCGCGCGGCGCGCCCCGGCACGAGGTCCTGCGGGGAGCGCGCGTGGCCCGCGACCGGCCAGGAGATCGCGCCCCGCCGTGCTAGGATCGCGGGCGTGAGGAGCCGCCCCGCCCTCCTGCTCGTCCTGGCGGCGATCCTGCTCGCGGCGCCGGCCGGCGCGCAGCAGCTGCCCATCTTCGACGCCCATATCCACTACAGCGAGCCCGACTGGGACGCGCTGACGCCGGAGCGCGCGCTGTCCATCCTGGCGCGCGCCAACGTGTTCCGCGCCATCGTGTCGAGCACCCCGGACGACGGAACGGTCAGGCTCTACGAGCGGGCGCCGCGCGGCATCGTCCCGTTCCTGCGTCCCTACCGCAGCGCGGTCGACGGCGCCACCTGGGCCCGCGACCCGGCCGTCGCGGCGTACGTCGAGGAGCGGCTCAAGCGCGGCATCTACCGCGGCATCGGGGAGTTCCACCTCGGCGCAGCGGACGTCGAGGCGCCGGTGGTGAAGCGGATCGCCGCCCTCGCCGAGCAGCACGGTCTCTTCCTGCACGCCCACGCCGACGACGTCACGATCGAGAAGCTGGCGACGCTCTACCCGAAGGTCCGCCTGCTCTGGGCGCACGCCGGCATGACGGCCTCGCCGGCGACCGTGGGCCGGCTGCTCGACCGGTTCCCGATGCTGTGGGCGGAGCTGTCGCTGCGCTCGGACGTCGCGCCGGGCGGCACGCTGGACCCGGCCTGGGGCGCGCTCATCGTGCGGCACGCCGACCGCTTCCTGGTCGGGACCGACACGTGGACGACGTCGAGGTGGGAGTCGGTGCGGGAGTCGATCCGCGAGACGCAGCACTGGCTGCTCCAGCTGCCGCGCGACGTCGCCGAGAAGGTCGCCTTCGGGAACGGCGACCGCCTGTTCCCGACCCCGTGAGCGCGCGGCCGGCGGGTCGCCGGACCCGCCGCCGGCCGGCTCGCCTGGACCGCGCTACCCCGCGAGGACGAGCGCCGAGAGCAGCTTCCTGTCGGAGTCGTAGCGGACACGCGCCAGCGCCTCCTCGCGGCGCAGCCACGCCACCTCCTCCACCTCATGATCGTGCTCGCCGACCTTCTCGAGCGGGCGCATCAGGTACCAGCGGACGGTCTTCCTCACCCGGCGCCCGTCGCGCTGGTACCAGTAGGTCACCGCCTCCAGCTCGCGCACGACCTCGCAGCGCCAGCCGGTCTCCTCCCGCACCTCGCGCAGCGCGGCGTCGGCGGCCGTCTCGCCCTCGTGGAGCGCGCCCTTCGGCAGCGTCCACACCGGACGGTTGCGCAGATCCCGCGCCCGGATCAGGAGGACGTCGCCCCGCTCGTCCACCACGACGCCTCCGGCGGAGAACTCGAGGAGCGGACCGGCCATCAGGACCCCGGCGGCGGTCCGACGAGCCCGCTCGCGCGCTCCCACGCCCGGCCCGCGCGCAGCACCGTCGCCTCGTCGAAGGGCCGTCCGACCACCTGCATGGCGAGCGGCAGACCCGACGACGACAGCCCGCACGGCACGGAGAGCGCGGGCACGCCGAGCCCGTTGAAGGGACGCGTCAGCCGCGAGAAGCTCCCCATCCGGCGCAGGACCTGCTCCGCCGGGACGTCGGTGACGTCCGCGAGCGCCGGCGCCGGCTCCGGGATCGTCGGCGCGACCAGCACGTCGACCTCGGCGAGGACCCGGGCGATGAAGTCGCGGGCCCACCGGGCGCGGAGCCTGAGCGCCTGGAGGTAGTCGTGGGCGGAGACGAGGAAGCCCGTCTCGAGCCGCCGCCGCACCAGCGGCTGCAGCTCGTGCGGCCGCTCCCTGACGATGCGCGCGTGGATCGCGGAGCTCTCGACCCGCGAGATGAGTCCCGTGACGTCGTTCAGCGGCTGCGGGTCGGGCACCCTCAGCTCGACGATGCGCGCGCCGTCCTCGCCGAGGCGGGCGGCGGCCGCCCGCACCGCGGCGGCGACCTCGGCGTCCACGCCGTCGAAGTAGTGGTTCTCGGGCACGCCGATCCGGAGGCCGGCGACGCCGTCGTCGATCCCCGCGAGGTAGTCGGGGACGCGCCGGCGGCTCGATGTCGCGTCCGCCGCGTCGTGGCCGGCCATGAGCCCGAGCAGGAGCGCGGCGTCCCGGACCGTCCGGGTCATGGGCCCGATGTGGTCGTTGGACCACGACAGCGCCATGGCGCCGGCGCGACTGACCCTCCCGTAGGTGGGCTTGAGCCCCACGATCCCGCAGCAGGCGGCCGGCAGCCGGATGGATCCGCCGGTGTCGCTGCCGAGCGCGCCGGGGATGAGCCGGGCGGCCACGGCCGCGCCCGAGCCGCTGCTGGAGCCCCCGGAGCAGTGACCGGGGCGCCAGGGATTCTGCACGTGGCCGTGGTGGGCGTTGTCGCCGAAGGCGCCCAGGGCCAGCTCCGCCATGTTCAGCTTGCCGAGGGTGACGGCGCCGGCCGCCGTGAGCCGCGCCACCGCGGTGCAGTCCCGCTCGGCGACGAAGTACTCCGCGGTCCTGGTCCCGCAGGACGTCGGCAGGCCCCGGATGTGGCAGAGGTCCTTGTAGGCCAGCGGCACGCCGTGGAGCGGGCCGCGGATGCGCCCGGCGGCCAGCTCCGCATCCCGCTCCTTGGCGGTCCGCCGGGCGCCCTCGGCGTCGACCGTGATGAAGGCGCGCAGGGCGGGGTCGCGGCGCCCGATGCGCTCCAGGCACGCCTCCACGGCCTCGACGGACGACACCCGGCGGACGCGGATGTCGGCGGCCAGCGACTCGATGGAGCCGTCGATCACGAGGTGGACTCCGGCGGGGCGGCGCCTTCGAGCGCGGCGGCGAAGCGGGACGGCTCCTCGGCGAGCGAGAGATCGGCGGCCCAGCGCTCGATGGCCCCGATCAGCGACGCGAGCTCGGCGGCGACGGACGGGTCGCGGCGGGGCTCCATGAGCCCGAAGGATACTCCCTTCGCCGGGCCCGCGCCGGGATCAGCCCGCGGACAGCACCGACGAGGCCCGGCGCGCTTCGGTCCGCGTCTCCTCCACGATCGACGGCATCGCGACGCGGTCGAGACCGAGGATGTCGAAGACCGCGTCGGAGAACACGGCCGCCGAGCCCTCGTTCAGGTCTCCGATGTTCTCGCTGCTGACGATGAAGTCCGACAGGTGGACGACGGCCGCGTGCCAGCGGTACCCCTCCGCGGACTGGTCGACGCGATGGTGGGTCCGGATCGCCGCGGAGATCGCGTCGGGCATCGACCAGTGCGTCGCCAGCAGCGCCCCGAGCTCGCCGTGGTCGGTGCCGAGCACCACCATCTCGGCCTGGCAGAGCGGCATGCCGGTGGCGTCCGCGTGACGCTTCACCGAGGCGGCCTCCTTCGGATAGTGGCTCTCGAGCACGAGGAGGCCGATGTCGTGGAGCAGGCCCGCCAGGAAGCAGCCCTCGGGGTCGATGTCGTCGGGACCCGCGGCGGCGTGCCGGGCGATGATCTCCGCGCCGTGCGCGACGCCGAGGCTGTGCTGCCAGAACGTCTCGCGCGCGGCCCGCGTGCCCCGGACCGGGACGGCGTCGTAGAGGCTGGCGACCAGGGCCAGGCGGCGGACCCGCACGAGGCCGAGCCTCAGCAGCGCGTCCCGGATGGACGACACGGGGCTCCGTCCCGCGTACGCCGCGGAGTTCGCCGAGCGCAGGACGCGCGCGGCGAGCACCGGGTCCTGCCGGATGATCGCGGCGACCTCGGCCACCGAGGCGTCGTCCCGGCCCAGCGTGGCGATGAGCTGCGCGAGGACGGGGGACAGCGACGGGAGGTCGCTGAGCCCCTCGATGTCGGCAACGAACCTCTCCGTCAGTGTCGGCATAGGCTCCTCCTGCCAGATCAGCATAGGAACCCCGGGCCCCGGGCGTCCCCTCTTTTCTGGTCCGCGTATGCGGACCGGCGCGCCGGCCGCCGCACCGGTGGTGGTAGGATCGTCGGCGTCCACCAACCATCGATCGCGAGGAGACCCAGGACCTCCATGCCACCCCAGCACGTCGGCCGTCCGCTCAAGCGCCTCGAGGACCCCAGGCTCGTCACCGGCGCCGATCCCTATGTCGACGACGTCCGCCTCGACGGCGCGCTGACGATGGCGGTCGTCCGCTCCCCGCACGCCCACGCGGGGATCCGCGGCATCGACGTCCGCGCCGCGCGGGCGATGCCCGGCGTGGCGGCCGTCCTCACCGGCGCCGACCTCGAGGCCGAGATCGGCGTGCTCCACAGCCCGCTTCCCGACGCGGCCTTCGACACCGTGAACCGTCAAGGCCACCGCGTCCTCGCCGTCGAGCGCGTCCGGTACGTCGGCGAGCCCGTCGCCGTCGTCGTCGCCGACACGCCGGCCGCCGCGGCCGACGCCGCCGCGGCAGTCGCCGTCGACTACGACCCGCTGCCCGCCGTCGTCGACGCCGTCGCCGCGCTCGCGGCGGGGAGCCCGCTGCTCTACCCGGAGTCGGGCTCCAACGCGGCCATCCGGGTGCGGCGCGAGAAGGGCGACGTCGACGGGGCGTTCGCCCGCGCGCCCGTCGTGGTCGAGGCGGCGCTGACCAGCCAGCGCGTGATCCCGCTCGCGATGGAGCCCCGCGCGTGCCGCGCCGCCTGGGACGCCTCCGCCGGCCGGCTCACGGTGTGGGGGGACACGCAGGTGCCTCACCGCATGCGCGACCAGCTCGCCGCCCGTCTCGGGCTCGATCCCTCCCGCGTCCGGGTGATCACCGCGCGCGTGGGCGGCGGGTTCGGCGCCAAGGTGCCCGTCTACCAGGAGGACACGCTGGTCGCCTTCCTCGCCCGGCGGCTCGGCCGGCCGGTCCGGTGGGCCGCCAGCCGCCGGGAGGACGTCCAGGCGACGGGGCACGGCCGCGACATGCGCTGCACGCTGCGGCTGGCCGCCGACGGGACGGGGAGGATCCTCGCGCTCGACGCGCGCGTCGTCGGCAACGTCGGCTTCTGCATGTACCATGTCGGCCCGCTCCTGCCCGTCCTCTGTGGCCAGATGATCACCGGGTGCTACGACGTCCAGGTGGGCCGCGTCGACGTCGTGGCCGCGTACACCAACACGATGGGCACCGTGCCCTATCGGGGCGCCGGGCGCCCGGAGGCGGCGTACTTCATCGAGCGCGCGATGGACCTGCTCGCCGCGCGGCTGGGGCTGGACCCGGCCGAGGTGAGGAAGCGGAACTTCATCCCGCCCGACGCCTTCCCCTACACGACGCTGATGGGACTGTCCTATGACAGCGGAGACTACGCCCGCACGCTCGACCACGCGCTGGCGCGCGCCGGCTACCCCGCGCTCCGGCGCGAGCAGGAGGCGGCGCGGCGCGAGGGCCGCCACGTCGGCGTCGGCGTGGCGTGCTACGTCGAGATCTGCGGGTTCGAGGACGACGAGGTCTCCGACGTCGAGGTGGACGCCGAGGGGCGGGTCACGGTCCTGACCGGCACGGCCTCGCACGGCCAGGGCCACGAGACCGCCTACGCGCAGCTCGTGGCCGACGAGCTGCAGGTGCCCCACGAGATGGTGACCGTCGTCCACGGCGACACGGGCCGCGTGCGGGCGGGCGTCGGCACGTTCGGCAGCCGGTCGATCGCGCGCGGCGGCATGCACGCGCTCGGCAACGCGCGCCTGGTGCGCGACAAGGCGCGGGAGATCGCGGCGCGGCTCCTCGAGGCGGCCGCCGGCGACGTCGTCCTCGAGGACGGCGCGTTCAGGGTCCGCGGGGTCCCTGGCCGCGAGGTGACGTGGCGCGAGGTCGCGCGGGCCGCCGACGGCGCGCTGCGCTCGCGCGAGGATCTCAGGGGCGCCGGGACGCTCTTCCCGTTCGGCGCCCACGTCGCGGTCGTCGAGGTCGACCCGGAGACGGGCAAGGTCGCCCTGCGCCGGTACGTCTCCGTGGACGACAGCGGGCTCCTGGTGAACCCCCTCCTCGCCCAGGGCCAGGTGCACGGCGGCCTCGCGCAGGGGATCGGGCAGGCGCTCCTCGAGGGCGCCGTCTACGACGAGGAGGGCCAGCTCCTGACGGCGACGCTCATGGACTACGCGCTGCCGAAGAGCGACGACCTCATCGCCTTCGACAACGACCACACGCGCACGCCCTCGCCGCGCACGGCGCTCGGCGTGAAGGGCATCGGGGAGTCGGCGACCATCGGGTCGACGCCGGCCGTCGCCAACGCGGTGATGGACGCCCTGGGGCCGCTCGGCGTCCGCCACCTGGACCTGCCGCTGGCGCCGGCGAGGGTCTGGCAGGCCGTGCGCGCCGCGACGGCGCGCTGAGCGGGGCCCGGGAGGCGGCGGCTACTCGGCGACCGTCACGCGGAGCACTTCCTCGACGGTCATCACGCCCTCGAGGACCTTCATGAGCCCCGCCTGGCGCAGCGTCTTCATCCCCTGCGACTGCGCCACGCGGCGCAGCTCCGACGTGGGGGCGCCCTTGAGGATCATGTCGCGCAGCTCCTGCGTGATGGGCATCATCTCGTAGATCGCGACGCGCCCCTTCATCCCCGTGAAGTTGCACGTCTGGCAGCCCTTGCCCTTGTAGAACTGCGTCTTGCCCGCGCCGCGCGGCTCGTGGCCGTACGGGACCAGCAGCTCCTCGTCCGCCTCGTACGGCTCGCGGCAGTCCTTGCACACCTTGCGCCCCAGGCGCTGGGCCACCACGAGGATCAGCGCCGACGCCACGAGGAACGGCGGGATCCCCATGTCGATCAGCCGCGCGATGGTCGACGGGCAGTCGTTGGTGTGGAGCGTCGAGAAGACGAGGTGGCCCGTCAGCGCGGCCCGGACCGAGATCTGCGCGGTCTCGAGGTCCCGCGTCTCGCCGACCAGGATCACGTCCGGATCCTGGCGGAGGAACGAGCGCAGCGCCGCGGCGAACGTCCGCCCGACGGCCTCGTTGACCTGCACCTGGTTGACGCCCTTCAGGTTGTACTCGACGGGATCCTCCGCCGTCATGATGTTGTGCTCGGGGGAGTTGATCGTGTGGATCGCCGAGTAGAGCGTCGTGGTCTTGCCGGAGCCCGTCGGCCCCGTGATGAGAATCATGCCGTACGGCTGGTGGATCGCCTTCGTGAACTGCTCGAGGCTCCACGCGTCGAAGCCGAGCTGCGTGAGGTCGAGCTTGAGCGCGTCCTTGTCCAGGATCCTGAGCACGGCCTTCTCGCCGAAGATCGTGGGGAGCACCGACACCCGGAAGTCGATCTCCCGGTTGCCGTAGCGGAGCTTGATGCGGCCGTCCTGCGGCAGGCGCCGCTCGGCGATGTCGAGACTCGACATGATCTTGAGCCGCGAGATGATCGCCGACTCGAGCCGCTTCGGCGGCGAGAGGATCTCGTGGAGCACGCCGTCGATCCGGAACCGCACCCGGAACATCTTCTCGTAGGGCTCGAAGTGGATGTCGGAGGCGCCCCGCTGGATGGCGTCGACCAGCACCATGTTCACGAGCTTGACGACGGGCGCCTCGTCGGCCGACTCCTTCAGCTCGAAGACGTCGACCTTGCCGCCGAACTCGTCGTCGGCGAGCACCTCGACGTCGCCGAGGTCGCTGTTGAGCTCCGTGAGCACGTCGGTGATGGATGGCGCGGGCGGTCCCGACTGCGCCTGGACCTGGGCCTGCACCTTCGGCCCGCTGAAGTGCCCCAGCGTCGGCACGCCGCCCTGCCCGCCGTAGTGGCGTCGGATCTCGTGCTGGACCTCGCTGCGCAGCGCGACGACGGGACAGACCTCGAGGCCCGTCATGAACGTGATGTCGTCGAGCGCCAGGACGTTGGTCGGGTCCGCCATGGCGAGCGTCAGCATCATCTCCGTGCGCTCGATCGGCAGCACCTCGTACTTCCAGGCCACCGCGGCGGGCACGAGGGCGAGCACGTCGCGCGGCACCTCCCGCCCGTTCAGCGTGACGGGCGGGATCCGATAGCGCTTCGAGAGGAAGCCGACGAGGTCCGCCTCGGTGATGAGGTTGCGCTGGAGCAGCATCGAGACGATGCGGTCGTTGGACTTGCGCTGCTCGGTGAGGATGCCGGCGACCTTGCCGCGGTCGACCAGGCCCTCCTCGGCGAGCAGCTCGACGAGGTCCTTCGACGTGGCGGGCAGCGCCGGCGCGACCGGGTCCGGGGACGCGGGGCCCCCGTCTCGCGCGTGCGGTCCGTCGATGGCATGCGTTCTCATCGTCGTGGCGGCAGGCCGGCCGGCGTAGTCCGGTCCCCTCCGGGCTGCCACTCCTGTAGTCGGCAGCGGCGGGACGCGCCCGGAGCCGGGGGGGGCCGGCGCGCCGGGCGCCTCGACGGCCGTGAGAGAATGGCGCCGACACGGCGCACTTCCGGGAGGGCCGATGTCCCGTCCAGTCCTGGTCGTCATCGACTTGCAGGAGCGGCTGTTCGCGGCGATGGACGCGGAGCGACGCGACGACGTGGTCGCGAACGTCAAGATCCTGGTCGCGGCCGCCCGCCGTCTGGGCATCCCGATCATCGTTACCGAGCAGTACCCGCGGGGCCTCGGCCGCACGCTCCCCGAGCTGGCCGCACTGCTCCACGAGGTCGGGGTCGTCGAGAAGACCGCCTTCTCGTGCTGCGGCGCCGAGGGCTTCGTCGACCGCCTCCGCGCACTCGAGCCCGGCCAGGTCCTGCTCGCCGGTCTGGAGGCTCACGTGTGCGTCCTGCTGACGGCTCTCGACCTCGTGCGGCTCGGCTTCGCCGCGGCGATCGTCGCAGACGCGACCTGCTCGCGCCGGCGGGAGAGCGTCGAGCTCGGCCTCGCGCAGGCGCGTCAGGGCGGCGTCGTCGTCACGTCGACGGAGACGGCCGTCTTCTCGTGGCTCGGGCGCGCGGACACCGACGCCTTCCGGGAGATCGCCAAGCTGCTGAGGTAGATGGGCCGGTACTTCGACCTCCGGACGACGGTGCTCATCGTCGTCGGTCACGGAATCCTCCCGGAGGAGGAGGACCGGCCGCTCGCCTACGAGCTGCAGCGCGTCGCGAACGCGCGGTCGGGCGGCTCCGAGGGCCACGCCGCCGTCGTCGTCACCGACGTCTGGCTCATGAACCACGAGCTGGGCGAGTTCTTCCCGGCCATCGCGCCCGGCAGCCCGGGAGTGAACGCGTTCACCGCGCACATCTACGAGGACCTGCCGGTCGTCTACACCCGGGATCAGCGCGTGTTCGTGCAGATGGCGACGGAGGACAAGCGCGCGGCCGTATGGGGGATGGACCAGTCCGCGACGCGCCAGGGGTTCGACGTCTTCGTCGGCGAGGGCCTCCTCGAGCGGTTCCTGGGGCTGGTCTGGCGGAAGCGGTGAGCCGGCGGTCGGGAGAGGCCGGGAACGGCCGGCCTGTCGCCGTCGACGAGCGCGTCCGGCTCCGCGGGCGCGCTCCGAGCGGTGGGTGACCGGGGGCCGTGTCGGGCCCCGTCGGTTCCTAGAAGAGCTTCCCGAGGCGCGGGATGTTCGTGTAGACGACGGCGCCGTCGCGCTCGATGACGCGGAAGGTCGAGCGCGGAAGGTCCGGTGCGCCGTTGCCGCCGGACAGCGCCAGCACGCGCGTGACGTAGTCGCGCGTCTCGGGGTACGGCGGGATGCCGCCGTGGGTCAGGACCGCCTGCTCGCCGGCGTTGTACGCCGCCAGGGCCAGCTGCAGGTCGCCGAACCGCTCGAGCAGCCCGCGGAGATGGCGGACGCCGCCGTCGATGTTCTCGCGGGGATCGAACGCGTTCCTGACGCCGAGCACGGCCGCCGTCTCGGGCATGAGCTGCATCAGCCCCTGCGCCCCCTTCCGGGACACCGCACGCGGGTTGAACGCCGACTCCACCCGGATGACCGCGCGGATCAGGCTCTCGGGAACTCCGTACCGCTCCGCCGCTTCGACGATCTCGCTCGCGTAGGGGGCGACGGCGGCGTGGACCACCGGCAGGCGCGGCGGCGCGGCGGCCTGCCCTGCAGCCATCCCGTCCCGCCGATACCGTGGATCGGTCGGCGTGTTGGTGTAGTGGACGGTGCCGTCGGGGCCGATGAGCCGATAGGTCTGGGCGGCGGCCGGAGAGACGGTCGCCAGACCCACCCCGAGGGCGATCAGGGCCTTGAGGATCACGCCGCAATGATAGCCGGCGGGCGAGAGGCGATGTCAAGGCGGCGGGCGCGGGGATCGCCCACCGCCGATTCCCCAGATACGACGAGGACTTGCGGCTAGGCCGTCGGCATCAGGACGTCACGCCGTCGCCCCCGCCGGCTCCTCCGCGGGCGCCGGCGTCGCCTCCAGGGCGAGATCCACCACCTCGTGGATGGTGTCGACGAGGTGGAAGGTCATGGCCTCCCGGACCGCGCCCGGCACGTCCTCCACCAGGTTCTTCTCGTTGCGCCGCGGCAGGATCACCGTGCGGACCCCGGCGCGGTGCGCCGCGAGGACCTTCTCCTTGATGCCTCCCACGGGGAGCACCCGCCCCGACAGGCTCACCTCGCCCGTCATCGCGAGGTCGGGTCGGACCCGGCGCCCCGCCAGCAGGGACACCAGCGCCACCGTGAGCGTGATGCCGGCCGACGGGCCGTCCTTGGGGATCGCCCCCGCCGGCACGTGGATGTGGATGTCGGACCCGGCCCAGAAGTCCGGCGCGATGTCCAGGTCGCGCGCGTGGGCGCGCACCCAGGACATCGCCGTCTGCGCGGATTCCTTCATGACATCGCCGAGCTGGCCCGTGAGCGTGAGGCTCCCCTTGCCCGCCATCCGGGTCGCCTCGACGAAGAGGAGATCGCCGCCGGCCGGCGTCCACGCCATGCCGACCGCGACGCCGGGAACCCGCGTCCGCTCCTCGAGCTCCTCGAACTCGAAGCGCGGCGCCCCGAGGAAGCTCCGCACGACGTCCGGCGTGACCACGACGGTGTCGGTGCGCCCCTCCGCGCGCCGCCGCGCGACCTTGCGGCAGACGCCGGCGATCTCCCGCTCGAGGTTCCGCACGCCGGCCTCCCGCGTGTAGCCGCGGGCGACGAGGCGCAGCGCCTCGGGCGTGAACGCGATGTCGGTCTCCACGGCGAGGCCGTGCTCCCGCGCCTGCTTCGGCACGAGATGGGTCAGCGCGATCCTGACCTTCTCCTCCTCCGTGTAGCCCGCGAGGTGGATGACCTCCATGCGGTCGCGCAGTGGCGCCGGTACGGCGTCGATCACGTTCGCGGTCGTGATGAAGAGGACCCTCGACAGATCGAACGGCACGTCGAGGTAATGGTCGCGGAACGTCGCGTTCTGCTCCGGATCCAGCACCTCGAGCAGGGCGGACGCCGGGTCGCCGCGGAAGTCCATGCCGAGCTTGTCGATCTCGTCGAGCATGAAGACGGGATTCCGCGTGGCCGCCCGGCGCAGTCCCTGGATGATCTGTCCCGGCAGCGCGCCGATGTACGTCCGCCGGTGGCCGCGGATCTCGGCCTCGTCACGGATGCCGCCGAGCGAGATCCGGTGGAAGTTCCGTCCCAGCGCCCGGGCGATCGAGCGGCCGAGCGACGTCTTGCCGACGCCGGGCGGGCCGACGAAGCACAGAATCGGGTCCTTCCCCTCCGGCCGGATCTTCTTCACCGCGAGGTATTCGAGGATGCGGTCCTTGATCTTCTCCAGCCCCTCGTGATCCTCGTCGAGGATCGCCCGGGCCCGCTCGATGTCGATCGCGTCGGTCGTCTCCGCCTGCCACGGCATGGCGACGAGCCAGTCGATGTAGGTGCGCGCCACCGTGTACTCCGCGGCCGCCGGCGGCATCTTCGCCAGCCGGTCCAGCTCGCGCAGCGCCTCCTTCCGGGCCTCCTCCGGCATCCCCAAGGCCTCGATCTTCTCCCGCAGCCGATCGATCTCCTGCGTGCGCTCGTCCCCCTCCCCGAGCTCCTTCTGGATCGCCTTCAGCTGCTCCCGGAGGTAGAACTCGCGCTGGCTCTTGGAGACCTCCGACTGGATGTCGGACTGGATCTTGGAGCCCAGCTGGAGGACCTCGACCTCCTTGCCCAGCGCGGTGGCCAGCCTCTGGAGCCGCGCCTTGACGTCGACCGTCTCCAGCAGCTCCTGGCGCAGCGCCAGCGGCAGGCTCGTCAGCGACGCGGCGATCGTGTCGGCCAGCGCGCTCGGGCTCTCCGCCGCCTCGACCGTGGTCGCCAGCTCGTCCGGAAGGGTCGGCGACAGCGCCACGACCTTCTGGAACAGCGCGGTGACGCCGCGCGCGAGCGCCTCGGCCTCGACGTCGTCGGCGGCCGGCTCGGCGTCGGCCAGCAGCTCCACGCGGGCCCGGATGAACGGCGACGCCTCGACGACCTCCACGATGCGGAGCCGGCCGACTCCCTGCACGACGAGCCGCAGCGTGCCGTCGGGCTGCTTCATCGCCCGGTGGATCATCGTCAGCGTGCCGACGGCGTGGAGACCGTCGGCGTCCGGCGTGTCGACGGACGGGTCGCGCTGCATGACGGCGCCCACGAGCCGGCCCCGCTGCGACGCCTCCTCGATCAGCCGGATCGAGGACGGGCGACCCGCGGCCAGCGGCACGACCGCGTGCGGGAACACGACCGTGGACCGGAGCGGCAGGATGGAGAGGATGTCGGGAACGGGCTGGTCCCTGATGTCCAAGGCGCTTCCTTTCTCCGCTAGAACAGATCGACCGGACGCAGGTGACCCGATGCCGCGCGCACCAGCGCCTCGCGAGGAGGCCGGCTGCCGCCCGGCTCCGGCGCCTCGGCGCCGGTCTCGCGAAGGTAGGCCACCAGATCCTCGATCTGCTTCTGCATATCGATCATCCGCCGTCGCATCTTTAGGATGATCTCGACGCCGGCGAGATTCACGCCGAGATCGCGGGTGAGACGGATGAGGCGCGCGAGCTCCTCGACGTCCTCCTGCGAGTACATCCGCGTGCGCCCCTCCGTCCGGCTCGGGCGGAGCAGTCCCTTCTTCTCGTAGAACCGGAGCGTCTGGGGATGCACCTTCAGCATGTCCGCCACGACGCCGATCATGTAGAGGGGCTTGTTGCGGTCGGTCATGCCCGGCCTCCCGCGTAGCGCCCCAGCTCCGCGCGGGGCGCCAGCGGCGCGAGCCGCTCGAGCTCGCGCACCAGCTCCTCGGTGCGCGCATCGAGGCCCGGCGGCAGCGCGACCGCGATCCTCACGTAGAGGTCGCCCATGCCGTCGCCGCTGAGCTTGGGCAGGCCGTGCCCGCGGAGGCGGAAGACGCGCCCCGGCGGCGTCCCCGGCGGGATCACGAGGGCCGTCTCCCCGGTCGGCGTGGGGACCTGGACCCGGGCGCCGCGCAGGGCTTCCCAGACGCTGACCGGCACCTCGCAGTAGACCCCCTCGCCCTCCCGCTTGAAGAACGGGTGCTCCTGCACCCGCGTGCTGAGGAGCAGGTCGCCGCGGGGCCCGCCGAAGGGCGCGGCGTCGCCCTCCCCGCGGATCCGGAGCTGGGTGCCGGTGTCGACGCCCGCCGGACAGGTCACCTCCACGACGTCGATCCCCCGCCGGACGCCGCGTCCCTGGCAGCCCGTGCAGCGGGCGCCGGCGGCGACGCCGCTCGCCCCGCAGGCGTTGCAGGGGGAGTAGCGCGGCACCTCCAGCGCCAGCGTGACGCCCCGGGCGGCGTCGGCGAACGAGAGGTCCACCGCGACGTGCACGTCGTCGCCGCGGCGGCCCTCTCCGAGCGCGCCCGCTCCGGCGAACCCGAAGCGGTCGTAGAGCGCGCGGGCCGAGGGGTCGCTGAGGACGCGATACGCCTCGGCGATCTCCTCGAACAGCCCGCGCGCCTGCTCGTCCCAGAAGTTCACGTCGGGCGAGTACTGCCGCGCGAGCCGCTGGTAGGCACGACGGATCTCGCGCGGCCCCGCCGTCGCCGTGATCCCGAGCACGGCGTAGTAGTCGCGACGCATGATGCCTCGCTACTTCTTGTCGCCCAGGTCCTCGAACTCGGCGTCGACCACCTCGCCCTCCTTGGGCGGCTGACCGGCCTGGGTCCGGCCGTCGCCGGGCGCCTGCCCGCCGGCCCCGGAGCCGGCCTGGGCCCGGTACATGATCTCCGCCAGCTTGTGCGACGCGCGCATCAGGGTGTCCTGGGCGCGCTTGATGCGCTCGATGTCCTCGCCCTTGAGGGCCTCCTTCGCCTCGCCGAGCGCCTCCTCGACGGCCTTGCGGTCGGCCTCGGCGAGCTTCGCCCCGTGCTCCGAGAGCGTCCGCTCGGTGGAGTAGACGAGGGAGTCGGCCTGGTTGCGCGTCTCGATCTCCTGCTTGCGCTTGGTGTCCTCCGCGGCGTGCGACTCGGCGTCCTTCACCATCCGATCGATCTCGTCCTTGGTCAGCCCGGACGAGGCCGTGATGGTGATGTTCTGCTGCTTGCCGGTCGCCGTGTCCTTCGCCGACACGTTCAGGATTCCGTTGGCGTCGATGTCGAAGGTCACCTCGATCTGCGGGACGCCGCGCGGCGCCGGCGGGATCCCGACCAGGTGGAACTTGCCGAGCGTCCGGTTGTCGCGCGCCATCGGCCGCTCGCCCTGCAGCACGTGCACCTCGACCGACGTCTGGTTGTCCGCCGCCGTCGTGAACACCTCGCTCTTCTTCGTCGGGATCGTGGTGTTGCGCTGGATCAGCGTCGTCATCACCCCGCCGAGGGTCTCGATGCCGAGCGACAGCGGGGTGACGTCGAGCAGGAGCAGGTCCTTGACCTCGCCCGTGAGCACCGCCGCCTGCACGGCCGCGCCCACCGCGACCACCTCGTCCGGGTTCACGCCCTTGTGCGGCTCCTTGCCGAAGAGCTGCTTCACCGCCTCCTGCACCTTCGGCATCCGCGTCTGGCCGCCGACGAGGATCACCTCGTCGATGTCCTTCGGCGTCACGCCCGCGTCCTGCATCGCCTGGCGGCAGGGGCCGAGCGTCCGCTCGACCAGGTCCGCGACGAGCGACTCGAGCTTGGCCCGCGTCAGCGTGAGCACGAGGTGCTTGGGGCCGCTGGCGTCCGCCGTGATGAACGGCAGGTTCACCTCGGTCTGCAGCGTCGACGACAGCTCCATCTTCGCCTTCTCGGCGGCCTCCTTGAGGCGCTGCAGCGCCATGCGGTCCTTGCGGAGGTCGATCCCGTGCTCCTTCTTGAACTCCTCGGCGATCCAGTCCATCACGCGCTGGTCGAAGTCGTCGCCCCCGAGGTGGGTGTCGCCGTTGGTCGCCTTCACCTCGAAGACGCCCTCGCCGATCTCGAGGATCGAGATGTCGAAGGTGCCGCCGCCGAGGTCGTAGACCGCGATGATCTGGTCCTTCTTCTTGTCCATCCCGTACGCGAGCGCGGCGGCCGTCGGCTCGTTGATGATGCGCAGCACCTCGAGGCCCGCGATCTTCCCCGCGTCCTTCGTGGCCTGGCGCTGGCTGTCGTTGAAGTACGCCGGCACGGTGATCACGGCCTGGGTGACCTTCTCGCCCAGGTAGGCCTCGGCGGCCTCTTTCAGCTTCCGCAGGATCATCGCGGAGATCTCCGGGGGCGCGTACTGCTTGCCGCGGATCTCCACCCGTGCGTCGCCGTTCGGCGCCTTCACGACCTTGTAGGGGACGAGCTTGATCTCGCCCAGTACCTCGTCGTAGCGGCGCCCCATGAACCGCTTGATCGAGAAGATCGTGTTCTCGGGATTCGTGATCGCCTGGCGCTTCGCCACCTGCCCGACAAGGATCTCTCCGTCCTTCGTGAAGCCGACCACCGATGGGGTCAGCCGGCTGCCCTCCTGGTTGGCGATCACCGTGGGGTTGCCGCCCTCGACGACGGCCACCACGGAGTTCGTCGTCCCGAGGTCGATGCCGATCACCTTCGCCATCGTTCCTTCTCCCTTCATGAGTCGAAGGGGGCCTCAGCGGCCCCCTTCGCGCCAGTTTCCTCGCGGCAGGTGGCGCCGGCGTGCCGGCGCCCACGTGTCTCAGAGGATGTCGATCTTGATCTCCTTGGGCTTGACCTCGTCCGCCTTCGGCAGCCGGATCTCCAGCACGCCGTCGCGGTAGGTCGCCTTCACCTTGTCCATCTGCACCGGCACCGGCAGCGGCACGGACCGCTCGAACTTGCCGTACACGCGCTCCAGGCGGTGGAACGTGTCCTCCTTCAGCTCCTTCTCCCACTTCCGCTCGCCCCGCACGGTGAGGAGATCACCCGTGATGGAGACGTTGACCTCCTTCTCGCGGACGCCGGGAAGCTCGAACGTCACGTAGAGATCGTCGCGGGTCTCGTACATGTCGCAGAGGGGCATCCAGACGCGCTCGGTCGAGGCCATCGTCGAGGGCCGCCCGAAGAAGTTGTCGAACAGCCGGTTCACCTCGTGCTGGATGTCCGCCAGCCCCTGGAACGGCTCCCACCTGGCAGCGGCACCGAAGGGACGCCAACGCTCGATCGCCATGACGCTTCCTCCTCCTGTCACTTCTCGTTTTGCCGGCCTCCTCGCCGGCTCTTGATTGAGTCCACACGTTATATATCAGATGAGTACATAGCTGTCAAATACTCTGACGTCCAGGCGTCCCGGAAGATAGTAAAAGCCAGAAATATGAGGCACTTGCGACCTGGTCGGGTGGTACCCTTTTCCCCGATGCGCCTCGGTTGCTCCGGCTGCCTGGCCCTGCTGGGCTCCGTCGTCGTCGTGACCATCCTCATCGGGGGGGCGCTCTGGGCCGCGATGGGGATCCTGGAGGACCCGGCGCTCGGCGTGGTGTCGACCTCCCAGGCCGACTGGGTGAGCGCCAGGAAAAAGCTACAGGACATCGCCCGGACCGGGGACGCTCAGCCCGGCTCGACGTACCTCACCGAGCGGGAAGCGACCGCCCTGGTATCCCGCGAGCTGGCCGAGGCCGGCGAGCTTCCCTTTTCCGCCGTGAGCGTCCGGCTGCCGGGCAACGGCCTGCTCGAGGTCTCCGGACGACTGCCGCTGCGCGTCGTCCTGACGGAGACTCCACTCGCCCGGGGTGCCGCGTGGCTCCCCGCGTCGTGGCTGGAGCGGTCGGTGTGGATGAGGCTGCGAGCGCACCCGAGGGTGGAGCGCCGCGGCGACCGCCGCTACGTCAGGTTCGACGTCGACGCCTTCACGCTCGGCCGGACCTGGCTGCCGGCGTTCGTGCCCCGCCTGATCCTGGATCCCTCCACGCTGAGGTTCCTCAGCATGCCGATCCCGTCGTCAGTCGACGACGTGACGGCGGAGAGCGGCCGGCTGGTGATCCGCAGCGGCGATTAGGCCCGCGCCGTCCTGTATAATCACCTCACCTCAGGGACGCACATGACCGAGCCCCTCGGTAGCCTCTTCGAACGCCTCGTGGACCTCATGGCGCGCCTCCGCAGCCCCCAGGGGTGTCCGTGGGACCGCGAGCAGACGCCGGCCACCCTCAAGGCGTACCTGATCGAGGAGGCGCACGAGGTCCTCGAGGCCCTCGAGCAGGAGGACGCCGGCCACCTCGCCGAGGAGCTCGGCGACCTGCTCTTCCAGGTCGTGTTCCACTGCCAGATCGCGGCCGAGCGGGGCGACTTCACGATGCGCGACGTCCTGGCCCGGCTCGTCACCAAGATGGTGAGCCGGCACCCTCACGTCTTCGGGGACGCGACGGTGGAGACGCCGCAGGAAGCGCTGGCGCAGTGGGAGGCGCTGAAGCACCGCGAGGCGCGGGCCGAGGGGAGGCCGCGGTCGGTTATCGACGGCGTGCCCCGGGCGATGCCGGGACTGCTGCGGGCGCAGCGCGTGCAATCGAAGGCCGCGAGGATCGGCTTCGACTGGCCCGATGCGGCGTCCGCGTGGAGCAAGGTCCGGGAGGAGATCGACGAGGCGGCGGCCGCCATCCGGGACGGCGACCGCCAGCGCCTGACCGATGAGCTGGGCGACGTGCTGTTCTCGATCGTCAACGTGGCGCGCCTGTCCGGCATCGACGCGGAGGACGCGCTGCGCGGGGCGATCGACAAGTTCCGGCGGCGCTTCGTGGCCATGGAGGAGGCCCTCCTCGCACAGGGCAAGTCGGTGGAGGACGTGGCGCCGGACGAGCTCGAGCGCTCGTGGGATGCGGCCAAGGCGCGCGAGCGCGGCGGGAGCGCCGGCGCCCGGCGGAACTCGCCATGAAGCTGAAGATCGGCGCGGCCACGGTCTCGATCGAGCGCGGCGACATCACGGACGCCGAGGTCGACGCGATCGTCAACGCCGCGAACACGACGCTCGCCATGGGCGCCGGCGTGGCGGGCGCGATCAAGCGGAAGGGCGGCCTCATCGTCGAGGAGGAAGCGATGCGGCAGGGCCCCGTGGAGGTCGGCGAGGCAGTGCTGACGCCCGGCGGCAATCTGATCGCCACGCACGTCATCCACGGGGCGGTGATGGGACCGGATCTCAAGACCGACCCCGAGAAGATCGCCAGGACGACGCAGGCCGTCCTCGCGCTGGCCGACAAGCACCGGATCACGTCCATCGCCCTGCCCGCGCTGGGCACCGGCGTGGGACAGGTGCCGCCGGCCGCGTCGGCCGAGGCGATGCTCCGCGAGGTGGTCGGCCACCTGAAGAAGGGGCAGTCGAGCCTCCGCCGCGTCGTCTTCGTGCTGTATCTGGACGATGCGTACAAGGCATTTTCCGAGACATTGAAGCGCCTGGGGGGAATGAAGTAAGACCCCTGCATGGCGCGCGCGAGGCTCGGACAGCCGGTTAGCCGCCGGCTGGGCGATCTGCTGATCGCCGAGCGCCTCGTCACCCCCGAGCAGCTGCGCCGCGCGCTCGATCAGCAGGCGGCGGGCGAGAAGCTCGGCGCCGCGCTCGTGAGGCTGGGAGCCCTCGGCGAGGAGCAGCTCGTCGGGTTCCTCTCCCGCCAGTACGGCCTGCCGTCGATCACCGTCACCGATCTCGACGTCGATCCCGACGTCGTCCGCCTCGTCCCGCCGTCGATCGCGAGGAAGCATGAGGTGCTGCCGGTCAGGCGCGACGGCTCCACGCTGACGCTCGCGATGGCGGATCCGACGAACGTCTTCGCCATCGACGACGTCGCCTTCCTGACGAACCTGCAGGTCGTGCCCGTCGTGGCCTCGCAGGCCGCCATCCGCCGCGCGATCGAGCGGAGCTACGGGCCGGCGGCCGCCGTGACGCCGCCGGGGGAGGACGCGCCGAGCGTGGAGGTCGTCGGCGCCGAGCCGGGCCCCGCCGCCGAGGTCGCCGACGCGAGGGAGGCGGCGGACGAGGCCCCGGTCGTGCGCCTGGTCAACGCCGTGATCGCGGACGCCGTGCAGAAGGGCGCCTCCGACATCCACTTCGAGCCGTACGAGAAGGAGTTTCGGATCCGCCTGCGCGTCGACGGCGTCCTGCGCGAGAGCGCGACGCCGCCGAAGCGTCTCGAGCCCGCGATCATCTCCCGGCTCAAGATCATGGCGAACCTCGACATCGCGGAGCGCCGGCTGCCGCAGGACGGACGCATCCGGCTGCGCCACCGGTCGCGCGACATCGACGTCCGCGTCTCGGTGCTGCCCACGATCTCCGGCGAGAAGGCCGTGCTCCGGATCCTGGACCGCGACGCGGTCGCGCTCGACCTGGCCCGGCTCGGCTTCGACCCGTGGAGCCTGGAGCGGTTCACGACGGCGATCAGCGAGCCGCACGGGATGATCCTCATCACGGGCCCCACGGGCTCGGGCAAGACCACGACGCTCTACGCCGCCATCCAGGCGATCAACGCGCCCGGGCGGAACATCGTCACGGCGGAGGACCCCGTCGAGTACCACCTGCGTGGCGTCAACCAGGTCCAGATCAACGAGAGCGTGGGACGGACGTTCGCGTCGACGCTGCGGTCGTTCCTCCGCCAGGACCCCGACGTCATCCTGGTGGGCGAGACGCGGGATCTCGAGACCGCGCAGATGGCGATCCGGGCGGCCCTGACCGGTCACCTCGTGCTCTCGACCCTCCACACCAACGACGCCCCCTCGACGGTCGCGCGACTCGTCGACATGGGCGCCCCGCCGTTCCTGCTCGCCTCGGCCCTCTCGCTGGTCGTCGCGCAGCGTCTGGTGCGGCGCGTCTGCGTCGAGTGTCGCGAGGCGCGGGAGGTGGACGAGGCGTGGCTCCTGGCGTGCGGCCACGAACCCGTTGGGGTCGGCGGCGCCACGATCCACCAGGGAAAGGGGTGCGCGGCGTGCGGGTTCACGGGAATGAAAGGCCGCGTCGCCGTCTACGAAGTCATGCCGGTCACGCCGGACCTCCGGGATATGATCCTGAAAGGCGCTTCCACCGCCGCGCTGCGACGTGCGGCGCAGTCGCACGGAATGAAGACGCTGCGACAGGCGGGCGTCGTGAAGGCGCTCGACGGCGTGACCACCATGGAGGAAGTACTCCGGGTCACCATGACCGAGTAGCCGGGAGGACCGATGGCAGCGAACATGGCCGATCTGCTCCAGCTGCTGGTGGAGCGAGGAGGTTCGGACCTGCACATCACCAGCGGCACCCCGCCGCAGATCCGCGTGGCGGGCAAGCTGGTCCAGCTCACTCAGTTCGAGCCCCTCACGCCGCAGGACACGCAGCGCCTGGCCTACAGCGTGCTGAACGAGGGCCAGAAGCAGAAGTTCGAGGAGGAGAACGAGCTCGACCTCTCCTTCGGCATCCAGGGGCTCGCGCGGTTCCGCTGCAACGTCTACCGGCAGCGCGGGGCGGTCGGCGCCGCCATCCGCGTCATCCCGTACAAGATCCGGTCCTTCGACGAGCTCGGGCTCCCGCGCGTCGTGCAGGAGCTCGCCGATCGACCGAAGGGGCTCGTCCTCGTCACCGGGCCGACGGGATCCGGCAAGTCCACGACGCTCGCCGCCATGATCGACAAGATCAACGCCGAGCGCTCCGAGCACATCATGACGATCGAGGACCCGATCGAGTTCGTGCACCCGCACAAGCGCTGCCTGGTGAACCAGCGCGAGGTCTTCGCGGACACGCACTCCTTCAAGAACGCGCTGAAGTCGATCCTCCGGCAGGACCCCGACGTCGTGCTGGTGGGCGAGATGCGCGACCTCGAGACGATCGCCGCGGCCATCACCATCGCCGAGACGGGCCACCTGACCTTCGGCACCCTGCACACGAACTCCTGCGCCCAGACCATCAACCGCATCATCGACGTGTTCCCGACGGCGCAGCAGGCGCAGGTGCGGGCGCAGCTGTCGCTGGTCCTGGAAGGCGTGCTGTCGCAGACGCTGGTTCCGAAGATCGGCGGGGGCCGCGTGATGGCCATGGAGATCATGGTGGCCACGCCGGCCATCCGGAACCTGATCCGCGAGGAGAAGATCCATCAGATCTACTCGGCCATCCAGTCGGGGTCGAAGTACGGCATGCAGACGATGAACCAGTCGCTGGCGGATCTCGTCAGGAGACGTCTGATCACGCGGGAGGACGCGCTCAACCGGTCGACGATCCCCGAGGAGCTCCAGCAGCTGCTCCAGGGCGACGGCGGCGGCCCGGCGGCCACGTCCAACGCGCCAGCCGGAGGGTCATCGCCCTTCGCGAAGAGGTAGGGGCAGGCCATGGCGGTCTTCGCATATCGGGGACGGAGCGGAGCGGGCGCGGTCACGGGCGAGATCGAGGCCGCCGACCGCATGGCGGCCGTCGCCGCGCTGCGCGCGCGGGGCGTCGTCGCCACGCAGGTCGAGGAGCGGAAGGCCAGGGCCGCCGCGACGGCGAAGCGCAGCGGGGGCAAGGTCAAGGACAAGGACCTCGCCGTGTACACGCGCCAGTTCTCCACCATGGTGGACGCGGGTCTCCCGATCGCGCAGTGCCTGTCGATCCTCGGCGAGCAGAGCGAGTCCAAGGTGCTCCGCTCGGTCACGCAGCAGATCGCCAAGGAAGTCGAGGGCGGCGCTACGCTCGCGGACTCCTTCCGGAAGTACCCGAAGACCTTCGACGACCTGTTCGTGAACATGATCCAGGTCGGCGAGTCGGGCGGTGTGCTGGACGTGGTCCTCCAGCGCCTGTCCGGCTACATCGAGAAGGCGGCCGCGCTCAAGCGCAAGGTCAAGGGCGCGATGGTCTACCCGCTGACCATCATCGGCGTCGCCGTCCTCGTGATCATCTTCATGATGACCTTCGTCATCCCGACGTTCGCGACCATGTTCAAGAACCTCGGGGCCGACCTCCCGCTGCCGACCCGCATCGTGCTCTGGCTGTCGGACTTCACCACCCGCTACGTGCTGTTCATCGTCGCGGGCATGGTGGCGTTCGTCTTCGCGCTGCGGAAGTACTACGCGACGGACCAGGGCAGCAAGGTCATCGACGCCCTGCTGCTCAAGATCCCCGTCATCGGCACGCTGATCCAGAAGGTCGCCGTGGCCCGGTTCACCCGCACGCTCGGCACCCTGATCTCTTCCGGCGTGCCGATCCTCGAGGGCCTCAGGATCACGGCGCGCTCGGCCGGCAACCGGGTCGTCGAGCGGGCCGTGATGGGGGCGCGGGCGGCCGTCACCGCGGGCCGCACGCTCTCCGAGCCGCTGAAGTCCGAGCCGATCTTCCCGCCGATGGTCGTCCACATGATCAACGTCGGGGAGAACACGGGCGCCCTCGACCAGATGCTCGGCAAGATCGCCGACTTCTACGACGACGAGGTCGACACCGCGGTCAGCGCGCTCACCTCGCTGCTCGAGCCGCTGATGATCGTGTTCCTCGGCGTGGTCGTCGGCGGCCTGGTCGTCGCCATGTACCTGCCGATCTTCCGGCTGGTGACCCTGGTCAAGTAGCGGCGAAGGCGACGGGTGAACCCGCCCGAGGTCCACCGCGCCCTCCGGGCCATCGCGTGGGCCAGGCTCGCGATGGCCGCCCTGCTGGGCGTGGCCATGGCGACGCTACCGTCGGACCTCATCCCCGCCCGCCACGAGGACGTGCTGGTCCTGGCGCTGGCAGCGGCGCTCGTGGCGTCCATCGCCATCCTGGTCTTCGGCGCGCCGGCCCGGGCGCCGCGCGTCGCCTGGCTGACCTGCCTGCTCGACGTCGCGCTCGTCACGGCCGTCGTGGCGGCGACGGGCGGCGCCCGCTCCATCTTCGTCTTCCTGTACGTCCTGCTCGTGATGGTGTCCTGCCTGCTGCTGTCGCGGGCGGGAGCCGTCGCGGTGGCGGCGGCGGCGAGCCTGCTCTACGCCGGCCTCGTCGTCGGGCGGACCGTGTTCCCGCTGACGCTGTTCTTCGAGGCGCCGGGCGAGACCACGGCGCTCGAGCTCCTGACGATCTTCGTCAACGCCGCAACCTTCCTCGCCATCGGCATCGTGGGCGGCAGCCTCGCGGCCGAGTTCCGGTTCACCCGGTCCCAGCTCGAGCGCGAGCGCCGCGACCTGCGCGAGGTGCAGGCCTTCAACGAGCTGCTGTTCCACTCCGTGGGGGCGGGGCTCGTCGCCCTCGACCGGCGCCACACGATCACCGCGGTGAACCGGGCCATCGAGGAGATCACCGGCATCCGCGCCCCGTCGCTCGTCGGCCGCGGGTGGTCCACGCTCTTCGGCGAGCCGCTCCCGCTCGACGCCGCCGAGACGACGCTGGCGGAGGCCCCCGCGGTGGCGCCGCGGCACGAGACCACCCTCAGGCGCGCCGGCGGCGGCGCCGTGCCCGTGCGCGTGACGCTCTCCGCCCTGCGCGCCGCCGACGGCCGACCTCTCGGCATGCTGGCGGTGTGCGAGGACCTCTCCGAGATCCGGAAGATGGAAACGCGGATGCGCCAGGCGGACCGGCTCGCGTCGCTCGGGCGCCTGGCGGCCAACATCGCCCACGAGATCCGCAATCCCCTCGCCTCGCTGAGCGGCGCCGTGGAGGCGCTCGCCGGCGGCCTCGTGGGCGGCGACGAGCGCCAGCGCCTGGCCGACATCGTCCTCCACGAGGCCGAGAGGCTGAACACGATCATCCGTAACTTCCTCGAATACGCGCGACCGGCGCCGCTCAAGCTCCAGCCGACCGACATCGCGCAGACCATCGACGACGTCGTGGTCCTCCTCCAGCACCGCGACGGACCGCCGGGCCTCAAGGTCGTCCGCGACGCCCCCGCGGGGCTCGTCTGGTCCGTCGATCCTCAGCAGTTCCGTCAGGCCCTCTGGAACCTCTGCCTGAACGCCCTCGACGCCATGCCGGAAGGCGGTGAGCTGCGCATCGCCGCCAGCGCCGGCTCCGACGGGCTTCGCGTCACGGTGACGGACACCGGCCCGGGCATCGACGCGGCGGACCTCCCGCACGTCTTCGAGCCGTTCTTCTCCACCAAGCCCGGCGGCAGCGGCCTGGGCCTGGCGATGGTCCACCGGATCGTGCGCGAGCACGGCGGCGACGTCGAGATGCGCAACGTCGCCGGGGGCGGGACCGCCGTGGACCTCGTGCTGCCGGGACGCGGCGCATGACGACGGATCGCGCGCCCGCCCGCGTGCTCGTCGTCGACGACGAGAAGAGCATGCGCGACCTGCTGGCGATCATGTTGAAGCAGGCGGGCTACACGGTCGCGCTCGCCGAGGGCGGCGAGGCGGCGATCGCCATGCTGAAGAGCGAGTCGTTCGACCTGGTGATCACCGACCTCAGGATGCGCAAGGTGGACGGCCTGGCCGTGCTCCGCGCGGCCAGCGAGCTGGCGCCCCAGACGGTCGTCCTCGTCGTGACCGCGTACGCCTCCCCGGAGACCGCCGTTGAGGCGATGAAGCTCGGCGCCTACGACTACGTCACCAAGCCGTTCAAGGTCGACGAGATCCGCGTCACGATCGCCAACGCGCTCGAGCGCCGCCGGCTCCAGGAGGAGAACCGGGCCCTCAAGCGGCAGATCCGCCTCGAGCGCGGCTTCGAGAACTTCATCGGCAAGAGCCGGAAGATGCTCGACGTGTTCGAGACGATCCGGAAGACGGCCGACAGCCTGTCGAACGTGATGGTCACCGGCGAGAGCGGCACCGGCAAGGAGCTTGTGGCGCAGGCGATCCACCGCGAGGGCCCCCGGCGCGACGGCCCGTTCGTCTCGGTCAACTGCGGCGCCATCCCGGAAGGCCTCATGGAGTCCGAGCTCTTCGGCCACGTGAAGGGCTCGTTCACGGGCGCGGTCGCGACCACCAGCGGTCTCTTCGCCGCGGCGGACGGGGGCACGCTGTTCCTCGACGAGATCACGGAGGTCCCGGCCTCGGTGCAGGTCAAGCTGCTCCGCGCGATCCAGGAGCGGGAGATCCGTCGCGTCGGCGACACCCGGGACATCAAGGTCGACGTTCGCCTGATCGCCGCCTCCAATCGCGATCTCACACGCGCCGTCGCCGACGGCATCCTGCGCGAGGACCTCTTCTATCGGCTCAATGTCATCCCGATCCACCTGCCGCCGCTGCGGGACCGCCGCGAGGACATCCCGTTGCTGGTGATGCACTTCATCCGGAAGATCGCGCCCCAGGTCGGCAAGCAGGTCGTCGGCGTGACGCCGGAAGCGCTCGCGATCCTCGAGAGCTATCACTGGCCGGGCAACATCCGCGAGCTCGAGAACGTCGTCGAGCGCGCGATCGTCCTCGGCAGCGGCGACATGCTGGGTGTGGACGCGATCCCGCCGCACCTGCGCCACAGCCGCGTCGAGACCGACGTCTCGGTGGAGCTGCCGGAGACCGGGATCCACCTCGAGGCCGTGCTCGACAGGATCGAGCACCGCTACATCGCGCTGGCGCTCGAGCGGACCGGGGGCGTGCAGACGCGCGCCGCCGAGCTGCTGCGCCTGAGTTTCCGCCAGTTCCGCTACAAGCTGCAGAAGCACGGGCTCAAGCCGGCCGCGCGGAATCACGAGCCGGCGGACCCGGGTGACGATTCTCGTCACCCCGCGTGACCCGGGCGGTCAACGCGTCTCACCGTCTGGCACACCGGTGCGTTCGACTCGCCTCCATAAGTGCGCGACACGCAACGAGAACTTCGTCAGGGCTCGGTCGGGGGAGGTCTGGCATCCACCGTGCAGACCGTTGCCCGCCAGACGGGCCGTTGATCTCCGCACCAAGGAGGATGCAATGACGAAGTTCTGGCACAGGAAGCGCCTCATCGCAGGCCAGCGCGGCTTCACCCTCATCGAGCTGATGATCGTCGTCGCGATCATCGGTATCCTGGCCGCCATCGCCGTGCCGCTCTACGCGAACATCCAGTCGCGCGCGCGGCTCGCGAAGGCCCAGGCCGACACGCGGTCCATCGCGTCGGCGATGACGCAGTACTCGGCGCACTGCGGCGCCCTGCCCGGTCAGGCTGGCGACAGCTGCAACCCGGGTGGCGCCGGCATGGCCGCTCTCACGGCACAGCAGACGAACGGTCAGAACCAGGTGGCCGGTCCGTTCTTCTCGGCTCCCGGCCCGGTGCCTCCGCAGGGCTGGGGCGCCGCGTACGCGATCGCGGTCAACGCGGACGGGACGTTCACGGTGACGGCGACGCCGGCCAACGGCGACAACAACAACCAGCCGGTCGTCGCGCCCTAACGGCGCGATACTGGCGCGAGACAGGGGAGGGGAGCAATCCCCTCCCCTGTGTTCCACACTCGGCTGACGTGGAAGCGATGGGCCCGGTCGAGGTCGCGGCGGCGTTCGTGTTCGGCGCCGTCGTGGGAAGCTTCCTCAACGTGCTGGCCGTCCGGCTGCCGGGCGGCGAGAGCGTCGTGAGGCCGGGCTCGCACTGCCGCATGTGCAATGTGCCCATCCGCTGGTACGACAACGTCCCGATCCTCAGTTTCGTGTGGCTGCGAGGGCGCTGCCGGAGCTGCGGGGCGCGGTTCAGCTGGCGCTATCCGCTGGTCGAGGCGCTGACGGGCGCCCTGTTCGCGGGCGCCGTCGTCCGGTTCGGCGTCACGCCGACGCTCGCGCCGGCTCTGCTGCTCCTCGCCTCGCTGGTGGCCATCACCTTCATCGACCTCTCCTGGCAGATCATCCCGGACGCGATAACCCTTCCGGGGATCGTGACAGGAGTGGTTGCCAGCGTGGCAACGGGGGCGAACACATTGGCCGAGTCTCTCCTCGGCATCGCGCTCGGCGGGGGGATCTTCCTGGCCATCATCCTGCTCAGTGGCGGGGGGATGGGCGGCGGGGACATGAAGCTCGGCGCGATGCTGGGCGCCTTTCTGGGATGGAAGATCGCGCTGCTGTCGCTCCTGGTGGCCGTCGTGCTGGGAGGCGCCCTGGCCATCGGTCTGCTGGCGACGCGGGCGCGTGGTCGCAAGGACGCGATCCCGTTTGGCCCTTTCCTTGCAGCCGGGGGCGCGGTCGGACTCTTCTGGGGCGAAAGGATCCTGACGTGGTACCTGAGCGGCTTCGCGGGATGAAGTCGAAGGGTTTCTCGCTCGCCGAGATCGTGGTCGTCCTCGCGATCATCGGTGTCATCGCGGCAGTGGGCGTGCCGCTCATGGCGAACTGGTGGCAGTCCCAGGCGCTGCGCGCCGGCGCCGAGGAGCTGGTCTCGATCCTCAACCGCGGGCGCCAGCTCGCGATCACCCGCAACGGCAACGTGTGCGTCACCCAGAACGCCAGCCGCGTCCGTCTCGAGCTGAACGCCTGTGGCGGGGCGCCGTGGACGGGCCCGGGCACGGACGGCCAGGGGTGGTTCCGGATCCAGAACGGGGGGCAGATCGTCGGCAACCCCGGCGTGGTCTTCACGAACCTCGGCGCCGCGGCGCCCGGCGGCCAGTACGTCGTGCAGGTCAACAACCGGCAGACGACCGTCACCGTCGCCGTCTCGGGGAGGATCACGATCCCATGATTCGGGACGAGCGCGGATTCACCCTCGCCGAGGTGCTCGTGGCGACGGTCGTGATCGCCATCGGCCTCGTCGCCATCGTCCAGGGGCTCAGCTACGCGACACAGGGCATGGAGACGGGCCGCCAGCAGACGACCGCCATCTTCCTGGCCGAGCAGCGCGCCGAGTTCATCCGGTCGATCGCCATGACGGACTTCGCGCACCCCACCGTCGCGGCGGGGGTCACGAACGAGGGCTACAACACCATCGCGAACGCCGCGAACTACCGCCGCGTCACGACGATCACGAACGCCCCCGCTCCGGTCGACTGGAAGCGCGTCCAGGTCCAGGTGTTCTACCGTCCCGTCACGACGCAGGGCACGCTCGCCCAGGAGCGCCAGGTCGACGTCGTGACGGTGATCGCGAGGCGTCAATGACGGCGGCCGGCGCGAGCCGCCACCTCCGGAATCAGGCCGGCTTCACCGTCGGCGAGTTGATGGTCGCCTGCGCCATCGTCGGCCTCGTCATGACCGGCATGCTGGCGATGCTGACGTCGGGCCAGCAGAGCTTCCTGATGGGGGCCGGCCAGGTGGAGGCGCAGCAGAACGTCAGGGTGGCCTTCGACCTCATGGCCCGGGAGATCCGGCAGGCGGGCGTCGACCCGACCAACGCCGGGTTTCCGGCGGTCGTCGGCGTCGGCGGCGCCGGCATGCCGAACGGCGCGGGGTTCAGGCTCCAGAGCGACCTCAACGCCAGCTGCACGCCGGCAACGCTCGCGGTCTGCCTCAACGACCCCGGCGAGCGGATCGAGTACACGATCGTCGGCAACACCCTGCGCCGCCAGGCGCTGGGCGTCGACGCGCAGCCGCAGATCGTCATCGGCGGCCTGGACTTCACGGGCACGGCGCAGCCGGCCTTCCAGTACCTGAACCGCAACGCCCCGCCAGGCGTCGCGGCCGCCCCGGCCGACATCGTCAATGTCGTGGTGATGCTGCAGACGCGGCCGACGACCACGACGGCGACGCTGGCTACACAGGGCAACGTCCGTGTCCGCCTGACGGACACGATCACGCTGCGGAACCGCTGAGGGCCTCTCGTCTTCGTCCCATCAAATCGGTACCGGTGACCGGCCCCGACGCGGAGAGGAGGTCGTACCGATGAGAGGATTGAGAACCACACTCACCGACGAGCGCGGTGTCGCCGTCGTCATGGCGCTGATCCTCCTGGTGGCGATGTCCGGGCTCACGCTGGCGTTCCTGTCCGTGAGCGCGTTCGAGCCGCAGATCTCCCAGAATCTCGCGAGCACGGCCCAGGCGCGGTACCTGGCCGAGGCCGGTCTCGAGTGGGGCTTCAACGCCCTGGCGACCACGCCGGCCGCGTTCACGGCCGCCGGCGTGCCGATGATGAACGCCCAGCAGAACCACTGGAACAGCATCCTCCTGCAGGGCGGCAGCGTCTCGGGCGGCCCGATGCAGATGCCCGGCGGCGTGGGGCCCGTGAACGCCGCCTTCGGGACGTTCAACGTCACGATCGCCAACGACTGGCAGGCGGGCGACAACATGATGACGGGTTGCCCGACCGCCGCCGGCTGCGGCGGCGCGGCCCTCGACGCGGGAGGACAGAACAACGACACCAACGGACTGGTGATCATGACGTCCACCGGGACGGTGAACGGGGTGACGAGGACCGTCCGGGCGGTCGTGCGGCGGCCGACGCTCGGGTTCAACTTCAACGGCGCCGTCTCCTTCCCGGGGACCCAGGCCGACGTCGGGTTCACGGGCAACTCCTTCGAGATCGACGGCCGCGACTGGGCGATGCCGCCCCCGGGGGCGACCCCGGCGATTCCCGACGGCACGAACCCGGCCGTCTGGGGCATCGCCGTCTCCACCCAGTTCCCCGCGAACGAGAACACCGTCGAGAGCAGCCTGAGCGGCCAGCAGCAGGACAACGTCCGCGGGGCGCAGGAGAACGTGGCCCAGAGCGGGCAGGGCACCAACACGATCAACACCGACCCGAACGCCACGAGCCAGGCCGTCCACGAGTTCATCCAGATGATGGGGCAGTTCGCCGACATCACGATGACCAGCACCCAGAGCAACCCGGTGTCGGTGTCGAGCGTGAACTGGGGCACGGCCCAGAACCCGGTGATCGTCCACGTCAAGGGCACGCCGCCGGACCCCACGTCGCAGTTCACGGCGCTGTCGATCTCGGGCAACTCGACCGGCTACGGGATCCTGATCGTCGAGGACGGCGACCTGAAGATCTCGGGCAACTTCCGGTGGAACGGGCCGATCATCGTCTCCGGCAAGTACGTCGGCGTCGGCTTCCTCGGCGGCGGCGAGCAGTCGGTGTACGGCACCGTCATCTCCAACGAGACCGCGACGGACGAGGCTGCCGGCTACAAGGAGGGTCTCTTCACCGGCAACGCGAAGATCCGCTACAGCAAGCAGGCGCTCGACCTCGCGATGAGCGCGATCTTCAACCGGCGCTCCAGCTTCAACATCTACAGCTGGCGGGAGCAGTGATCGCCGCCCGCCTGCTGGCGGTCGTTCTCGTCGCCGTCGCCGCCGGCGCCTGCGGGCAGTCGGCGCCGCCGGCGGCGCCGACCAGCAGCGCGCCGGTCCTCCCGGTGGCGTCCTCGCCCCGGGAGGACGGCGACCGCCTCGCCCGCGCCGGGGACTGGGCGGGCGCGGTGGTGAAGTACCGCGAGGCGCTGCGCGCCTCGCCGGACGACGTCGCCCTCCGCTTCGCCCTCGGGTCCGCGCTGAGCCACCTCGACCGGCGGGACGAGGCCGCGGAACAGTTCGACTGGGTCGTGCGGCACGGGCGGCCGGGACAGGCCGAGGTCTCGATGGCGCGCCAGTGGCTCTCCGACGCCGCGGCGCCCGACACGTCGGCGCCGGCGCCTGTCGCCGAGAGGCCGACGGCGCCCGACCCGACGACCCTCGGCAAGATCCAGGGCAAGACGGTGTGGCCGAGCATCTCCAGGGACACGTTCAGGCTCCCGCTCCAGATCCTGCTCGTCGGCGACGACGACGCGACCCGGGGCCGGATCCTCCAGGGCCGCACCTACCTGGGCGAGCCGTACTCGATCGCGTCCGTTCCCGAAGGCCAGTACCGGTTGACCGCCCAGGTCGCCGGCGTCCGGCTCTGGGACACCCGCGTGGCGGTCAGCGCCGGTCGGGACACGGTGCTCGACCTCACCCCGGACAGGAGCCTGGTGTCTCCGGACCAGTTCCCGCAGCGCGACCGGCGCTGACCGCCGGCCCAAACCCCGGAGATTAGCATTCACCCCCGCGGCAGCCGCAGGAGTTCGGTGACGGAAAAGTTGGTCGCATAGTACGACCGCCCTATACTTTGAAAACAACACAGAAAGAGGGCGGATAACATGGCGTTCTTCCGGCGGAATCGCGACAGTTTCGGCCTGGACATCGGCTCCAGCGCCGTCAAGGTCGTCCAGCTACGGAACGGCAGCGGCCCCCATCGCCTGGTCGCCCTCGGCGTCGCCCCGCTGGGCCCCGACGTCATCGCGGAGGGCACCATCAAGGATCCCGCGACGGTGGTCGACGCCGTCCGCGAGGCCGTCGCCATGGCGGGCGTCAAGGCGCGCGACGCCGCCATCGGCGTCTCCGGCCGCGAGCTGATCATCAAGAAGGTGCAGATCCCCGAGGTGCCGGCGAAGGAGCTGCACGACGCCGTGCAGCTCGAGGCCGAGCACCACATCCCGTTCGCCATCGACGAGGTCTTCCTCGACTACCACGTCGTGGGACGCCACGACGGCGTGATGGACCTCATCCTGGTCGCCGTCAAGAAGTCCAAGGTGACCGAGTACGTCGCCGTCGTGGAGGAGGCTGGCTTCAATCCGGTCGTCGTCGACGTCGACGGCTTCGCGCTGGGCAACCAGTACGAGGTGAACCACCCCGACGAGCGCGGCGAGGCCGTCGCCCTCGTCGACATCGGCGCGTCGACGATGAAGACGAACGTCCTCCGCGGCGGCACGTCGATCTTCGCTCGCGACATCCCGTTCGGCGGCAACAACTATACGCACGCCATCGCGCAGCACCTGCGCATCTCCTTCGATCAGGCGGAGGCCGCCAAGCTGGGCAAGGACGTCGGCGTCGCGTGGGACTCGCTGGTGCCGGCCCTGGAGGCCATCTCGCGCGAGCTGTCGCTCGAGGTCCAGCGGACCTTCGACTACTTCGCGTCGACCGCCGACTCCGAGCGCATCGGCAAGATCGTGCTCGCCGGCGGCTGCGCCCTGCTGCCCGGGCTCGCGGACTACCTGTCCTCGACGTGGGGCATCCCGGTCGAGGTGGCGCGTCCGTTCGACCGGATCGAGGTGAGTGACGTGCACGCCGAGACGGTGGCGGCCGCGGGACCCGCCCTCGCTGTGGCGGTCGGTCTCGGCCTCCGCCACGCAGGAGACAAAGAGCAGTGATCAAGATCAACCTCGCTCCCGAAGGGAGTCAGCGGCGGCGCCCCGCGCTCCAGCTGAGCCTGCCGAGCTTCAACCTCGGCCTGGCCTTCGCCGTCGTCTACGTCCTGGCGGCGGGCGGCGCGGGTCTCTACTGGTTCACGCTCAGCCGTGAGGAGGCGCGCCTCCAGGCCCAGGTGGCGCGCGACCAGCAGGAGCTGACGAACCTCAAGAACACGATCGGCCATGGCGCCAAGGTCAAGGAGCAGCTGCAGGACATGAAGAAGCGGACGGCGGCCATCGAGCAGCTGACCCGCAACCAGGGCCGCCCGCTCGCGCTGCTCGACGTGTTCCTCGACGCCGTCCCCCAGGATCTCTGGATCACCGCGCTGGAGGAGAAGGCCTCGGTCCTGAAGGCTTCCGGCACGGCCTTCTCGACGACGGCCGTCTCGGACTTCATGACGAACCTCAAGAAGACGGGGCGCTTCAAGGAGGTCGACATCGTCATCGCCCGGCAGGATCTCTCCAAGTCGCCGCGGCCAGTGACCTTCGAGGTCAGCTGCCGCTTCGAGATCTGACATGGCCACGCCCGCGTTCCTCGAGCCGATCGTCACGGCGCCGAAGTGGCAGAAGGTCGTCTTCGGGATGATGGGGCTCGGCGCGATCGCCGCGGTCGCCTATCTCCTCGTCTCCCCCGTCGAGTCACGCATCGCCCAGCTCAACGTCCAGAACGCGGCGCTCCAGCGCGAGCTCGTGGAGGCGCGACGGAACGTCGCCGACATCGCGCGCTTCCGGCAGGAGATCGCGGAGCTCGAGAAGCGCATCGAGGCGGTCAAGGAGAAGCTCCCCACGGAGAAGGAGATGCCCGGTCTCTACCGCGCGCTCTCCGACGCCGCCTACCAGGTGGGGCTGGGCGTGGCGCTCTTCCAGCCCAAGGAGCCGAAGATCGAGGATTACTACAGCGAGGTGCCCATCGTGCTGACCGCCGAGGGCGGGTATCACGAGGTCGGCGAGTTCCTCGAGCGGATGGCCGCCCTGCCGCGCGTCGTGAACCTCACCGACTGGAAGCTCACGGGGCAGACGAAGGGCCGCACCACGCTCAAGGCGGACCTGGTCCTCGCCACGTACATGTACCGGCCGGTGGGGTCGCCGCCGCCGCCCAAGCCCCTGGCCCCGGGCCAGCGGCCGCCGGCCCCGGCACCGGCACCCAGGGTGCAGCCATGAAGCGATCGCTGGCGTTCGGCTCGCTCCTCTTCGTCGCGGCGTTCTCGGGTTGCGGCGGCTCGTCGCCGGCCCAGGCCCCGAAGGCCGCCGGCCCCGGCCAGCCGGGCCCGGCGCCGGTCGCGGTGGCCCAGGAGGGCAAGGTCGCGAGGGCCGACGAGGCCGCAGCCGGGCCGCCTGCGTGGGAACCCCGCGGGCGCCGGGACCCCTTCGCGATCCCGGCGGCGCGGGAAGGGGCGGCGGGCATGACCGTCGCCAGCGCAAAGCTCACCGGCATCGTGCGGGGCGCCGGCAACGCGCTCGCGCTCGTGGAGACGTCGGACGGCCTCGGATACATCCTCAAGACGGGTGACACGCTGGCCGACGGCCGTCTCGTCGAGATCGGACCCAACAGCGTCGTGTTCACGGTGGTCCCCCGACCCGGCTCGAACTCTAACCGCGTCGTCTTGAGGCTTGCGGGTGACTGATGAGCTCAACACTGCGTAGCCGGATGGTGCAGGCAGCCTTCACGCTCGCCGTCGCGCTGTCCCCGTGTGTCGCGGCGGCCGCGAACGAAGCTCCGGCGGACCTCGCGTCGGCGAGGCTCCGGGACGTCGCGGTCTCCCAGGAGCGCGGCAACACCGTCGTCCAGATCAAGACGTCGGGAGCGGCGAGGTATCACGCAGAGTTCATGGATTCCCCCGACCGCCTCGTCGTCGATCTGGAGGACACCGTCTACGCCTGGCGGAAGACTCCGCTCGTCGTCGGCAAGGAGCCCGTCAAGCAGATCCGCGGCAGCCAGTACCGCAAGGGGGTCGCGCGGGTCGTCGTGGAGTTCAGCCGCAAGGTCGGCTACGCGATCCGCGAGGACAGCGAGGGGCTCGTCATCGTCGTCCCCGCCGCGACCACCGAGGCGGCGGAGGCCAGGCCGGAGCCCGCGCCCGCAGCGGCGGAGGGCCGGCAGGAGCCGGCGCGCGCCGTCGCCGCGAGCCCCGAGACCACGCCGCGCCAGCCGGCGGAGTCGAGCGTCGAGCGTCCGGCCACCGCGAGGCCGACGATCACCGCGAAGCCGGCCGACCCGGCCCATCCAGAGCCTCCCGCGGCGGGCAAGGTCGTGCCGCTGCCGCCGAGGAACGGGGTCGCGGACACGCCGGCCGCCGTCGAGTCGCCGGCGGCCGCCCCGACTGCTCCGGCGCAGCGCCCTCGTCCGGCGCGGCTGGCCCAGGCGCCCGGCGCCGCGGCGCCGACGGGCGACCGGCTCATCTCGCTCGAGTTCAAGGACGCCGACGTCGTCAACCTGCTCCGCATCCTCGCCGCCGAGAGCGGCCGCAACATCGTCATCGGGGAGGACGTGAAGGGCAAGATGTCGATCTCGCTCCGCAACGTGCCCTGGCAGCTGGCCCTGGACACGATCCTGGAGGCTCGCGGCCTGCAGCGGGTCGAGAAGGACGGCGTCATCCGGATCGTCTCCACGGAGCAGCTCACGAAGGAGCGCGAGGCGCGGGCGCGGGTCGAGGAGGCCAAGATCAAGGGCGAGGCCGAGGCCCGGGCGAAGCTCGCCGAGGCCCAGGTGAAGGAGGCCGAGGCCCAGACGAAGCGTCTGGCCGCGGAGGCCGCGCAGCGCGAGCAGGAGGCCCGCGGGCCGCTGCGCGAGGAGACGCTCCGCATGTCGTACGCCGACCCCGAGGAGGTCGCGAAGACGCTCCAGGGCATCCTCGGCATCCCCGCGGAAGGCGCCAAGGTCCAGGGCCCGGGCATCATCAGCGGGCCGTTCCCCGAGCCCCCGTTCTCCCAGCTCTTCGGGCCCCAGCAGCCGCCTCCGCCCCCCGGCCCGGTCTCCGTCTCGCAGGACGTGCTGGCCAAGGGGCTCACGATCCGCGCCCACAAGCCGACGAACACGCTGTTCCTCCGGCTGTACGCGGCGGACCTGGAGCGCGTGAAGAAGATCATCCGGGAGTCACTCGACATCCCGCTGCCGCAGGTGAAGATCGAGGCGCGGATGGAGATCCTCGACCGGAGCGCCCTCGAGCAGCTCGGCATCCAGTGGGGCGGCATGACGGCGCAGCCGGCCGGGTCACAGACCCTGGTCGGCCAGGGCCTCCAGACGACCACGTTCCAGGGCCAGACGGTGCCGTTCATTCCCGGCTTCGCCCAGGGCAACCAGCAGGTCGTCGACCCGGTCACGGTCTTCGGTCACGATCCGAAGAACCAGGCGCTGCTGCTCCAGAACGTCGCCGCGCTCGAGCACCTGGGCGGTCTCCCGGTCAGCTTCCAGACCGGCCTGCCGCTGGGGGGCAACCTGGTCAACCTGCCGATCAGCGCGCTGCCGAACGCCGGGCCGCTTCCGGCGGCCGGCATCATCTTCGGCCTGGTCGGGCAGCGCTTCAACGTGAACATCGCGCTCCAGGCCCTGGCCCAGCAGGGCAAGACGCGGACGCTGGCCCGCCCCGAGATCGTCACCGTCGAGAACGCCAAGGCGATGATGTCGCTCGGTGAGGAGATCCCGTACGCCACCATCAGCTCGGCGGGCACGCAGATCCAGTTCAAGGAGGCGCTGCTCAAGCTGGAGGTCACGCCGACCGTCATCCGCGAGGGCGACGTGACGAAGATCAAGCTGATCGTGATCGTCGAGAACAACTCCCGCGGCGACGTCGTCAACCTCGGCAACGCGGGGTCCCCGCCGGCCATCAACCGCCGCAAGGCTGAGACCCAGGTGCTCATCAAGGAAGGCGACCGCCTCATCATCGGCGGCGTGACGACGAGCACGACGTCGAACACGACGCGGAAGGTGCCGATCTTCGGCGACATCCCGATCCTCGGCCATCTCTTCAAGCAGAAGGAGCACTTCGAGTCGGGCCGCGAACTGGTCGTGTTCCTGACCCCGAGCGTCGTCCGCTCCGCCGAGCCCACGACCGCCGCCGCCGGAACGAGGTAACCGCCGTCCCGGGCCCCCGGGGCGGCCGCCGGGGGCCCGGTCCGTAGCACTCGCTGCGTGGTACCCTGAACGCCATGCTCGGCGCCTTCCGGTTCCTCACCGCCGGTGAATCTCATGGAGAGGCCCTGACGGCCGTCGTCGACGGCGTCCCGGCCGGTCTCCGGCTGGCCGAGGCCGACATCGACGTCGACCTCGCGCGCCGGCAGCGCGGCTACGGCCGCGGCGGCCGGATGAAGATCGAGCGCGACAGGGTCCACATCCTCTCCGGCGTCCGCTGGGGGCTGACGCTCGGAAGCCCCATCACGCTCCAGATCGCCAACCGGGACTGGGAGAACTGGAAGGAGACGATGTCGGTCGCGCCCCCGGCGACGGGCGCCGCGCCGAAGGAGGTCACCCGCCCCAGGCCCGGGCATGCCGACCTCGCCGGGGCCATGAAGTACGGTCACCGCGACATCAGGAACGTGCTGGAACGGTCGAGCGCGCGCGAGACGACAGCCCGGGTGGCCGTGGCCGGCGTGGCCCGGCGGCTCCTCGACGAGTTCGGGATCTCGATCCTGAGCCACGTCGTGGAGATCGGCGGCGTTCGCGTCCCCGAGTCCCTGGATCTCTCGTGGGACGAGATCCGCGCGCGCGCCGAGGCATCGGAGGTCCGCTGCGCCGACCCGGAGACCGAGACGGCGATGATCGCCGCCATCGACGAGGCGAAGGCCAAGGGCGACACGCTCGGGGGCGTCTTCGAGGTCGTGGCGCTCGGCTGTCCGGTCGGTCTCGGGTCGTACGTCCAGTGGGACCGGCGCCTGGATGGCCGGCTCGCCCAGGCCCTCTGCTCGATCCAGGCCATCAAGGGGGTGGAGTCAGGCCTCGGCTTCGAGACCGCTCGGCGTCCCGGCTCCGCGGTCCACGACGAGATTCTGTTCGACCCGAGCGCCGGCTTCCGCCGTAGGACCAACAACGCCGGTGGGCTGGAGGGCGGCGTCACGAACGGCCAGCCCGTGATCGTTCGCGCCGCCATGAAACCGCTGTCGACCCTCCGCCAGCCGCTAAGGTCGGTCGACCTCGCCACCAAGCAAGCCGTCGAGGCCGTCGTCGAGCGCAGCGACGTCTGCGCGGTGCCTGCCGCAGGGATCGTGGGCGAGGCCATGATGGCCATCGTCCTCGCCGACGCCTTCCTGGAGAAGTTCGCGGGCGACAGCATGGACGAGATCCGCAGGAACCACGAGGCCTACCGGGACGCGCTGAAGCGATGGTAGTCCGGGTCGACCTGGGCCCCCGGGCGTACTCCATCGTGGTGGAGCGGGGGGGGCTCTCGACACTCGGACGGCGGCTGCGCGACCTGGGCGTCGGCTCCAGGGCAGCGGTCGTCAGCGTCCCCGCCATCGCCCGCCTCTACGGCAAGACCGCCACCGAGAGCCTCGAGCAGGCCGGCTTCACCGTCGCCCAGGTGGACGTTCCCGACGGCGAGGCGGCCAAGACCCTTCCTGTCGTCGAGCGCTGCTGGAACGCCCTGCTGGACGCGAGGCTCGACCGGACGTCGGTCGTGGTGGCCGTCGGGGGCGGCGCCGTCGGCGACGTGGCCGGCTTCGTGGCCGCGACGTACATGCGGGGCGTCAACCTCGTGCAGGTGCCGACGACGGTCCTCGCCCAGGTCGACGCCTCCATCGGCGGCAAGACCGCCATCAACCATCCGGCGGCCAAGAATCTCGTGGGCGCCTTCCACCAGCCGAGGCTGGTCCTCGTCGACCCGCTGACGGTCACCACCCTGCCCGACCGCGAGTTCCGCTCGGGACTGGCCGAGATCGTCAAGCACGGCATCGTGCTCGAGGCCGACTACTTCGCCGACGTCGAGGCCAGCGTCGCGCCGCTCCTCGCCCGCGACCCCGAGACCCTCGAGCGCATCGTCGGGGGATCGTGCCGGCTCAAGGCCGCGGTGGTCGAGCGGGACGAGCGCGAGTCCGAATTGCGCCACGTCCTGAACTACGGCCACACCGTCGGGCACGCCCTGGAGGCCGCGACGGGCTACCAGCGGTGGTCCCACGGAGAGGCGGTCTCGCTCGGCATCGTCGCCGAGGCACGGGTGGCCGAGCGGATCGGCGTCGCCGGTCCGGGGGTGGCGGACCGCCAGCGGCGGCTCCTCGCCGCGGTCGGCCTGCCCGTCCGGGCCTCGGGGATCGACGTCGACGCCGTGCTCGCCGGCATCACCCGGGACAAGAAGTCGCGCGACGGGCGCGTCCCGTTCGTCCTTGCGCCCGAGATCGGCCGGTTCCGGCTCGTCCACGACGTCCCGCCGGAGGCCGTGCGCGAGGCGCTCGCGACGCTGGCCTCATGACCGCATTGACAACCGAAACGGCGCCTCCGTATAACAGGCGCGAGATGTCGGTGGATGAGACGGCCGCCGCGAACGCCATCCGCCGGCAGGAGGAGCGGCTCCAGCGGGATCCGTCCTCGCTCGCCTTCGCCCAGCTCGCGGACCTCTACCGCAAGGCGGGCCGGAGCGCGGAGGCGGTCGCGCTGTGTCGTCAGGGCCTCGGCCGGTACCCGCATTACGCGACGGCGCGGCTGATCCTGGCCAAGGCGCTCGTCGCCGAGGGCCGGCCGGACGAGGCGCTGGCCGAGATCGAGCGGATCCTCGAGGCGAGCCCGCGCGACGTGCAGTCGCACCGCCTCGCGGCCGAGGTCCACCGGCGCGCGGGCAGGATCGACGCGGCCGTCCAGCACCTGCAGGCGGCCGTCCGTCTCGACCCCGCCGATCGCGAGTCCCGAGCGATGCTGGCGCTGCTCCACCCGGACGACCAGACGGCGCCCGAGGACAGCGGGGTCGCGCGCGTCCTCGCCGACGACACGTTCGTCACGAGCGCCTTCGGGGCGCTCTGCCTCGAGCAGGGCCTCGTCGACGAGGCGGCGCTCGTGTTCACGCGAATCCTCCGGAAGGACCCGAGCAACTCCGCAGCGCGCGACGGGCTCGAGCAGGCGTTCCGTGCGCGCCTGCGACGGAAAGGCTAGGGAATCTCTGAAAAAGTCCCCCATTCTCGCGCGGGCTGTGCTGTGATGCCGCCAGCGGCATCACGCGAGAAGGGGAGGTGGCGATGACTCGGTCGCAGCTGACGCTGACGATGGCCAGCACCGGCTT